>Ga0335081_10000176_pt1 | contig 124331 bp, 117 predicted proteins | sample Lox_Sample_35_FD_206713 | JGI IMG/M metagenome (GOLD analysis project Ga0335081, IMG submission 206713) | Soil microbial communities from Loxahatchee National Wildlife Refuge, Florida, United States - Lox_Sample_3.5 | ecosystem: Environmental > Terrestrial > Soil > Wetlands | place: USA...
GCGTTCTTTCTATCGTCCAATGCCATGCCCCATTTGGGAGTGTCGCCGCTCTTGGGACGCGGACTGGTGGCCGCCGATGCGCCCGAAGGGCAGGATCCGCAGCCCGTGGTGGTGCTGGGATACAAGTTCTGGCAGAAGCGTTACTACGGCCGTACCGACGTCATCGGACAGCGGCTCCAACTGGTCCACAAGACTTACACGATCGTGGGCATCATGCCGCCGCGGTTTACCTGGCAAGGCGCCGATGTTTATCTGCCGCTCAAGGTGGTGGACAAGGCGGATCTCTCCTACTTTTGTTCCTTGCGGTTGAAGCCGGGCGTTACCCACGAACGGGCCAACGCCGAGTTGCAGCCGCTGCTCGAGCAGTTCGCCAAAGAAACCCCGCAGCGCTTCCCGCTTTCGTTTCGCGTCCAAATTCTGGGGCTGAACTACTGGGTGGTCAAGAACCTGGGAGGCACGCTCACGCTGCTGTTCTCCGCAGTCGCACTGATGCTGCTGATCGGATGCGGGAACGTTTCCATTCTTCTGCTGGCGCGAGGAACGGCGCGGCAGCAGGAATTGGCGGTGCGTACCGCCATCGGTGCTGCCCGCGTGCGCATTGTGCGGCAGCTGCTGACCGAATCGCTGAGTTTGTCGCTGTGCGGTTCGCTGGCTGGATTGCTTCTGGCCGGCCAGCTCATCCGCGTGATTCTCCGCTGGCTGCCTGAGAACCAATTCCCGAGCGAAGCGGCGATCCGAATCAACCTGCCGGTCTTGCTCTTCAGCATAGGCCTGGCGATCGTTACCGGCGTGCTCTTCGGCTTATGGCCGGCCTTTCATCTTTCCCGGCCCGACCTGGCGCGGGTGATGCAAGCATCCTCGAGGCGCACTACCGGAAGCAGTGGCAAACGCAGTCACGCCGCCCTGGTCGCCGCGCAAGTTGCGCTCACGCTGGTTCTGCTCACCGGCGCGGCGGAAGCCATCGCGGGTTTCCGCCACCTGATGCACACGGAACTCGGCTACGACCCGTCGCACACCATATCGATCGGAATTCCGGTTCACGAAAACACGCACATGCAATGGGCTGACCGGGCCCAGTACTATGAGCAGATTCGCGCGCGCATTGCCGAGATCCCACAAGTAGTGGGCGCCGGCATCTCCACCAACGCGACCCCTCCTTCGAACGGGAGGGATACTCGATTTGAAATCTTCGGCCAAACGGTGGCTCAGGAACAACAGGCGCGCACCAATTTCGTCAGTTCGGAATACTTCACCGTTCTGCGCATTCCTCTCGCCGCCGGGCGCACGTGGACCCGCCCCGAGATCATGCGGGGAGCGCGGCTGGCGCTGGTCAACCAGGCGTTCGCCCGGCAGTATTGGCCGAAAGGCAGCGCGCTCGGCCACGAGGTTCGTGTGCCGACATTGAAGGCGCAATCACCTTATGTCTTGAGTACTCCCGATAGCGATGGCTGGCTCGAGGTAATCGGCGTGGTGGCCGACGCGCGCGATGACGGCTTGCGCAAACCAATCAAACCCGCGATCTACGTGCCCTATACCATTTCCATGGTCATGTTCACGCAAATCCTGGTACGCACCCAGGGTGAGCCGCTGACTCTGGTACACGCCATTCGCCAGGAGGTGCAATCGATCGACCCCGATGAGCAGATCTTCGCTGACCCGCGCGACCTGGAGCAGTGGATCGTCCGGCAGCCCGAGTGGGCCGGCGAACGGCTGGCCACCGTCTTACTCAGCGGGTTCTCGGTCCTGGCGCTGGCACTGGCGGTGTTCGGACTGTACAGTGTGGTTTCGCATGCCGTCGTTCGGCGCACCAACGAATTCGGTATTCGCATGGCCCTGGGCGCGGAACCGGGCCATGTGCTCCGGCTGGTACTGGCATCCACCGCGGCCAGCGTAGGAGCGGGCCTCACGTTGAGAGTCATTCTCAGCGCGGTTCTGGCCCGCATCTTCTTGGCGTGGACCCACGAGACCGCTGGCGATCCATGGATTCTCATCAGCGTCATGCTGCTGCTCGCCGCCGCAGCTACCGTCGCATGCCTGTTTCCCGCGCCTCCATCGACCCCATGACGGCGTTGCGTTACGACTGAGGCCGGCAAGTCAATCCCCGCATGACCGCGAGGAACTTTTTCGCGCTCGCGCTCGTCATCTAAATCGAAGCGCTACAGTAAAACTATGCGGTTCTGTCTGGTTGCTCTGGCTCTCATCGCGCCGCTGGCGGCGCAGGAAGTCCATCCCAAAGATGTCCGCGACGCCGCCAAGGCGGGCGCCGGCGCTCTGCCGAAATTGCAGGAGTATCTCAAGAACCCGGATGTCGAAGTGCGTGTCGAGGCGGTCAAACAGATCACCGACATCGGCACCGTGCGCAGCCTCGATCCGCTGCTCCTGGCGACCCAGGACAATGACCCTGAAGTTCAGATCCGCGCGACCGACGGCCTGGTGAATTTCTACTTGCCGGGCTACGTCAAAACGGGCTTCGCGGCGTCCTTGAAACGCGCCGGCACCAGCATCAAGGGCAAATTCACCGACACCAACGATCAGGTGATCGATCCTTATATTATGGTGCGGCACGATGTGATCTCGGCTCTGGGCTTGCTGGCGCGCAGTGGCGGCGATATGCAGGCGCGGGCCAACGCCGCGCGAGCCATCGGCGTGCTGCGCGGACAGTTAGCCATTCCCGATCTGCTCGCGGCCATACGCTCGAAAGACACCGACGTCATCTACGAATCGCTGGTGGCCATGCAGAAGATCCGCGACCCCTCCGCCGCCACGGGAATCAGTTTTCTGCTGCGCGACTTGAATCCGAAGGTGCAGGTGGCCGCCGTCGAGACAGTGGGCCTTCTGAAGAATCAAGCCGAACTTCCCGACCTGGTCGACGCGCTCAATCGAACCAAAGACGCTAAAGTGCGTCGCGCGGCGCTGACCTCGATCGCTATGATGCCCGCCGAAAGCAGCCGCCCGCTCTATACCAAATACCTGAACGATAAAGACGACAACATGCGCGCGGCAGCGGCGGAAGGCTTCGGAAGGCTGCAGAACTCGAGCGATCTGCCCATGATTCAAAAGGCCTGGGAGGATGAGGGGAAAACCCCTGCGCGCCTGGCGCTGGCATTCGCGCAGGTGATGCTCGGCGTGCGGACCGTGAGCGAGTTCAGCCCGCTGCAGTATCTGATCAACAACCTGAATTCGGCTTTCTACCGCGATGTGGCATACGCCTACCTGGTGGAAACGGCGCGCGATGCGCAGGTGCGTAACGCGATCTACCCCGCACTCGACAAGGGCACGAAAGATGAGAAGATTTCCCTGGCCCGCGTGCTGGGCCGCAGTGGCGATAAGGACAGCATCCCCCGGCTGGAAAAGTTGAGTAACGATCCCGACGCACAGGTAGCGCAGGAAGGATTGCGGGCGCTCAGGACGTTACAAAGGTAGGCAGGGCCCGTTCCCACGGGCCCACCGAAAACTACTTCGCCTTCTTCTGCTTCTGTTGGCCGACGCGCACCTTGAAGTGCAACACCTTGGCTTCCTGGAACGCCTTATGGTCGTGCCGCGCCACGGCATCCGCCAGGTACTGATCGATGCTGGCGTCTTTCGGCAGGACGGCCATCAACGTAAAATTTTCGTTACAAGTAGGGCAGAAGGGCCGAAACCGCTTCACATTCGGGATTCCCATAACTTTTATAGTTTAGCAAAAGCGGGCCTTTAGGGACCCGTCACGTAGAGATAGAAGTAGTTACTGGGGACCTGTGCCAATTGCGAAGTGGTGACCACCAGATTCAGAAAGCCAAATCCAAATCCCGCTTGGAGTCTGATTTCGCTGATGCCGGCAACCAGGAACGGCGACGGGCCGCCAGTGACTCCGCCGTACCAGGCCGGCACTATACACCCCGCCGGTCCCACGCACGGGGATTCGAGCGATATCGCGAACGTATTCACCGGAGCCGGCGACGGCGCCAACGAACCATCGGCCGGAAGCGGGCTGACCGGGCCCAGGCCGGTTGCAAATACCGAAACCATCGAGCCGATCCCGGCGGGATTCGTGGCGGAGTTCATGGTGCCATCTTCATTCAACGCGAGCGCGTAGAAGCTGTCAGCCATGAAAACCCCAGGCGCTGCCAGCGCTACCGGCACGGTCAGGCAATTCGTCTGGACGTTTTGGTAACTCGCGCAAACCTCGGTGGTCGGGTTGGTGAGCGACCACGGGACCTGAAGGTTGATTTGGGAATCCTGCACCCAGAGCAGCGGCGCCGGCTTGCCATCGAACGTCACCGCGACATTTGCGACTTGTGCGGGAAACGAACTCTCCTGCGTCGCCGGCGGCGCGACGCCATCAACCGGCCCGAGCCCGCTGCCCAATAGCGTCACAATTTCTCCGGGAGCGATTGGGCCCGTGGTGCCGTTTGCCGCGTTGCCAATGCAAGCCAGCGGAAGCGTCTGCGCGTTGGAGTTGGCGGAGAGGTGAACGAGGACATCCTGGTCGCTCGTGATCCCCATCGAATTGGGGCTGCCCGCCGGGTACGGGCCCACCTCTGCAATCACCGAATTCGCAGCGGCAGCGAGCAACAGGCGAATGGAATAGCCGGCGGTGTTCGCGGACACCGGGAGGTAAGTAGACTGCAACAGAGAACCATCGGGCGCGAACACGCTCAGCCACACCGACGATCCGCATAGCGCCAGACTGTTCCGGACGGCGACCATTTTCGATCCACTGTATCCGGCGACATAGGCATTGCCGGCAGCGTCCGTGGCCATCGCGGATACACCGGTGACCGCTGTTGAGAACTTGACGGTGCCGGTGGGAGTCATGCGAATGAGCATTCCGCGTCCGACGATATCGGTGCCGCAGAGCATGATGTCGCCATTGGAAGCGACGGCCAGCCCAAAACCGAACTGGACGATTGTTGGGGCGAGGTAGGGGATGGCCGAGTACCACGTGGTGTTACTATCGAGCTCTACCAACGCTACCGTGAACGGTTCGGGGCCAAGGCCCGACCCTCCGAAGATGCCCACCGCGACATGCGTGCCCGAGGCATCCACCGCCAGGGATACCGGTCCGCCTTTCACCTTGGTGGTGTAGTCGACTGTGCCCGCCGCATTCAGGCGGACCAGATAGGCTTGGAAGGTCGTGTCGCTCGATCCCGCCACAAACGCCCGCCCCGTGGAGTCGACCGCCAGGAACACCACGTAGTAGCTGATCAGAGGAGGGATCGGTGTCTGCCACAGAACGGTTTTGCCGTCCGCGCTCAATTTTTCGACGAAGAGGTTGGGGTTAGTTTGCCGGGTTGGCGGCAACTGCGGGATTAGATAGACCGCGCCAGTCGGGTCCACCGCCATGCCGCCCACGCCGAACGAGGGCGTGTACTGCCACAGCTGGGTCTTACCGTCGGATGCCAGCTTGGTGATGGTGTTGGGCGGAAGCAGATTGTCGCCAGAAGAAGTCAGCGTGTAGAGATGCCCGGCGGCGTCTGTTGCAATCTGCAACGCATAGGGCGGGACGGCGATGCTGTAATCTACACCGAGCAGGAATCCGGAGACCGCCGCAACCGCCGGCGCGCTGAACAGCGCGATCCACAGGAACGTTTTCCCGAGCACAGCGCCCAGGCGTAAGCACGTCGAATGCCGGAGAATTCGCTTGGGAAATCAGGGGGCTTCGGCTGACGGGCGTATCGCTTTGCCACAGCGAGACGCGCAACGCCTCGTTAGAGAAAGAACTCCATCAGGATCTCGTCTTCCTCCTGATCGCCGATCCGGACTTGCCGGGTCAGGCGGCCGCATTCGCGGAATCCCAGCCTCTGATAAAAGGCCTGCGCGGCAGCGTTCGAAGCACGAACCTGGATGATGAACTTCCCATAACCGCAGCTCCGCGCGAAATCGAGCGTGGTTTGGAAGAGCGCCTCACCGATGCCTCGGCGCCGCCATTCCGGCCTCAGATAGGTACCGATTTGACCGACGTGGGCCATCGAGTCCAACGTGGGGGCCCAGAGTTCGAGCGGCTGATAGCCGATGATCTCCGTCCCTCCCGCTTGCGCGACGTGGATCGCTTCGCGATCTGACAGGGAAGCCAGATATCGGCGTTGCTCTTCGGCAGACCACGGCCGGTTGATGGCGGTGTAGATGCGCTCCGATCCGATCCCATCCAGGATGGCGATGATTGCCTCGGCATCGGCCGGGGTTGCTCGTCGAATCGCGAATGGCACGCCGGCTTCGAACGATGGGTCCGCCATCACCCGAGATTACCTTACTCGCGCGGTAAACTGGTCTCTTCCTCTATGCAACTACCGAGTTACACCATTACCCAGGGCCGCGACCGTGCCGCCGCGCGCGCCATGCTGAAAGGCATCGGATTCACCGACGAAGATCTGAAGAAGCCGATCATCGGCGTAGCCAACACCTGGATCGAGACCATGCCTTGCAATTACAACTTGCGGGAGCTGGCGAAGCATGTGAAGGACGGGATCCGCGCGGCCGGGGGCACGCCCATGGAATTCAACACCATCGCCATCAGCGACGGCGTCACCATGGGCACCGAAGGCATGAAGACGTCGCTCGTGAGCCGCGAGGTGATCGCCGATTCGATTGAGCTGCTGGTGCGCGGCCACATGTTCGATGGCATTGTGGCGATGGTGGCTTGCGATAAGACCATTCCGGGCGCGGCGATGGCGCTGCTGCGCGTCAATGTGCCCGGAGTGATTCTCTACGGCGGCACCATTCTGCCGGGCCGCTATAAGGACAAAGACATCTCCATCATGGAAGTGTTCGAGGCCATGGGCGCGCACGCGGCCGGGCGCATCAACGATCAGGAACTGCTTGATATCGAGGACCACGCCTGCCCCGGCGCCGGCGCCTGCGGCGGCCAGTACACGGCGAACACGATGGCCACCGTGATGGAACTGATCGGCCTGTCGCCCATGGGCACGGCTTCGGTTCCGCAAGTGGATAAGCGGAAGGAAGCCGTGGCCTACCGGTGCGGCCAGATCATTCTCGACGCCGTGCGCCAGGAGCGCCGGCCGCGCGACATTTGTACGCGCCAGGCTTTCGATAACGCGATCGCCGGTGTGGCCGCCACGGGCGGCTCGAGCAATGGCGTGCTCCATCTATTGGCGATGGCGCGCGAAGCCGAAGTCCCGCTCACCATCGACGATTTCAATAACATTTGCGCACGCACTCCCATTTTCGTGGACATCAAGCCCGGCGGGCGCTATATGGCAGTGGACGTCGATAAAGCCGGCGGCATCGGCGTGATCGCCAAGCGCCTCGTCGAAGGAAAGTTCGTGGATGGCTCGGCCAAGACGGTGACCGGGCGGACGTTCGCCGAAGAGGCCGCGGACGCCAGAGAGACGCCTGGTCAGCAGGTGATTCTGCCGCTGAGCAAGACGCTCAAGCCGCGCGGCGGGCTCGCGATCCTGCGCGGCAGCCTGGCTCCCGAGGGCTGCGTCATCAAGCTGGCCGGGCACAACAAGATGGTACATAAAGGTCCGGCGCGCGTGTTCGAGCGGGAAGAGGACGCGCAGCAGGCCGTGGCTCAGGGAAAGATCAAAGCGGGCGACGTAGTGATCATTCGCTATGAAGGTCCGCGCGGCGGGCCAGGCATGCGCGAGATGCTGCAGGTGACGGGCGCGATTGTGGGAGCGGGTCTCTCCGATAGCGTGGCGCTGGTCACGGATGGCCGCTTTAGCGGCGCGACGCACGGATTCATGATTGCGCACGTCGCTCCCGAAGCTTATAACGGCGGCCCGATCGCGGCGGTGCACGAAGGCGACCAGATCACCATTGATGCTAACGCCGCCGTAATCAATCTCGACATTTCCGCGGAGGAGTTGAAGCGGCGGCTGGCGGAATGGAAGCCGCGCGCGCCGCGCTATCCTACCGGAGTGTTCGCAAAGTATTGCGCGCTGGTCTCGTCGGCATCGGAGGGCGCGGTGACTTCGCGCGTCAACATGGGCTACCAGCAGCCGGCCGTCGCGGCAAGATCATGAAGCGCATTGCGGTGATCGGCGCCGGGAATATGGGCTCGGCGCTCATTGGTGGAATTTTGAAAGGCGGCGTGGCCGATCGCGAACACGTGATCGCTACCGTGCGCACGCCGGAGCGAGCCGGGGAATTGGCCACGCGGTTCGCGATTCCGGTCACCGCGGGCGGCAACTGCGAGGCGGCGGCGAACGCCGATATCGTGGTGCTCGCGGTAAAGCCGGGCACCCTCCCCAAGGTGCTGGAAGAAATCCGCCCCGTCTTACGCCCGCAGCAGATTCTGCTCTCGCTGGCTGCGGCCGTGCCGATCTCACTGATCGAGAAACTCACCGGTCGCGAAATGCCGATCTTCCGCGCGATGCCCAATATTCCGGTGGTGGTCGAGGAAGGCGCGACGGCCGTCGCGGCCAACGCACACTGCACGATCGAACAGCGCGCGGAAATCGAAAACATCTTCCGCGCGGTGGGAGTTGTGGTGTTCGTCGAGGAAGACCTGATGCATGCCGTCACGGCGCTATCGGGCAGCGGGCCGGCGTACGTCTACATGGTGATCGAGGCGCTGATCGCCGGGGGACTCAAGATGGGCCTCTCGCGCGAAATTTCCACACGGTTGGCGGAGCAGACGGTTCTGGGCGCGGCCAAGCTGGTGCGCGAGACCATGCTGCATCCGGCCATTCTGCGCGACCAGGTGATCACACCGGGCGGCGTGACTATTTCGGCGATTCACGAACTGGAAAAGCACGGGCTGCGGTCGATGCTGATCAGCGCGATCGAAACGGCGACGCACCATTCGGAAAGCCGCACGCGGGCGCTGCTGGCGAAGTTCGGCGATTCGTAGTGGGGTCAGGCCTTCCGGCCTGCCGCCGCCTTTCCAGGCGGCGCGCCGGGCAGAAGTCCGGCGGCGGTCCCCAAGGGCCGCCCCACTCGCTACAGCGCCGCGTGCACCTCGCGCATCTGCTCCGCGTGGCGGCGCGCGTGCGCTGCAATCACGACCAACATTTCGCGGCCATTCAGGGGGCCGAAGCGCCGGTGCTCGCAGGCCAACGTGTGCAGATCGCCGGCGCGCCCGGTGGCGAATGCAATGGTCCGTCCACGGACCGCGTTAAAACCCTGCATCGCCTCGGCTAGTGTCGGATACCGGCCCGTTGGCTGAACGGGCTCAGGCGCCTGCGCTCGGGCGCTGCGGTCTGCGACCAGCGCAAGTAGCTCCGCCTCTTTCTTTGCGTCGATCGCCGGCGAGTCCAGGCGTCCCGCGCTTTCCAGAAAACCGAGGAATCTCTCTTCCACGATCGTCACGTGCTCGACGCATTGTAGAACCGACCATCGCCCCTCCGCGGGATTGGTCTTCGCCTGCGCTTCGGAAACACCGGCGGCTGCGTCAGTGAATACCTTGCGGCTGTCTTCCAAAATCTGGACGATCTCGCTTCTCTCTCCGGGTGCCATGCGAAAAGTCTATCAAATGGAGACTTGGGCCACACCGCCGTATACTGGTAGGCGCCTCCAGGGAGTACGAACATGGTCAGCAGCCGCAACCGCATCCTCGCGACTCACGTGGGCAGCCTGCCGCGCAACGATGCGCTGTCGTACATGCTCGTGAAACGCGAAGAAGGCGACGCCATCGACGCTACGGAACTCGCCCGCGAGATGGACCGCGCGGTCCGGCACGTGCTCGAAAAGCAGGCGGAAGCGGGCATCGATATCGCCAATGATGGCGAGCAGCAGCGCGTGGGATTTCAAACCTACGTGCCGCAGCGGATGTCGGGATTCGCGGGAGAATCGAAACGCCGCCGCGGCCGCGACTACGAAGAGTTCCCCGCGCTGGTGGAGATGCTCAAGCTGCGCTTCCCCAAGCGCAGCCGGATGCAAAACGCGCCCGAGGCGCAAAGCGAAATCCGTTATCTCGATACCACCACCATCAACCAGGAAATCGAGCGGCTCCAGCGCACGGCAAAGGCAGTCGGCAATTTCCCCGAATGTTTCATGACCGCACCTTCTCCGGGCATCATCTCGACCACCATGCTGAACGCCCACTACGCGTCGCACGATGCGTACCTCGAGGCGTTGGCGAAAGAGATGCGCAACGAGTACCTGGCGATTCACCGCGCGGGGCTGCTCCTGCAAATCGACTCACCCGACCTGGCGATGGACCGGACGATGTTTTACCGCGACCTATCCGACGCCGAGTTCGTGGCCCGAATCGAGAAGCACGTCGCGGCCATCAACCAGGCGATCGAGGGCATCCCCCGCGATCGCGTCCGCCTGCATTGCTGCTGGGGCAATTGGGATGGGCCGCATATCTACGATGTCGCGCTCGAATTGATCTTGCCGGTGCTCTACCAGGCCAACGCGGGAGCGCTGAGCATCGAGCTTGCCAATCCGCGCCATCAGCACGAATACCAGGCGCTGCGCAAACATCCGCTACCCGCGCACATGCTGCTGCTGCCGGGTGTGATCGATACCACGACGAACATTGTGGAGCACCCCGAAGTAGTGGCGCGGCGGCTCGATGAGGCCGTGTCGGCGGTGGGCGACCGTGAGCGCGTCATTGCCAGCACGGACTGCGGCTTCGGCACCTTCACGAACCGCGAATGGGTGATCGAAGACGGCGTGTGGTTGAAGCTGAAAACGCTGCGCCAGGGCGCCGACATTGCGTCTGCCCGCTTGTGGGGCCGCAGCGCCGTTTCTTGAGGAGTCCGGATGGGCACGCCCGCTCAGACCACTGAAGCCCACACCCGGAGCTGGATTGCCGATCTTGCGCCGCGCGAGCGGTACGCGTTCATTGCCTGCGTCGGCGGTTGGGCGCTGGATGCGATGGACGTGCAGGTGTACAGTTTTGTGATCCCCACCCTCATCGCCACCTGGGGAATCACGCGCGGCCAGGCCGGCGCGCTGGGAACCGCGGCGCTGCTGGTATCGGCTGTGGGCGGATGGATCGCCGGCTGGGCGGCCGACCGTTTCGGCCGTGTCCGCACGCTGCAGATCGCAATTCTGTGGTTCGCTGTCTTTTCCTTCCTTTCGGGATTGGCTCAGAACTTCGGGCAGCTATTCGCGGTACGGGCACTTTTGGGGTTAGGCTTTGGAGGCGAGTGGGCCGCGGGTGCGGTGCTGCTGGGCGAAGTGGTCCGCGCGCAACATCGCGGGAAGGCGCTGGGTGTCATGCAAGCGGGCTGGGCCGTCGGATGGGGCGCGGCTGCATTGTTGTATGCACTCTTCTTTTCCTGGCTGCCGCCTGCGGCCGCGTGGCGGGCGCTCTTCTTCGTCGGGATGGTGCCCGCATTGCTGGTTTTCTTCGTCCGTCGGTATGTGGAAGAACCGGCGGTGTATCTCGAATCGCGGCTCCAACTCCAGGCGCACGGCGACCGGCCATCGTTCTTGGAAATTTTCCGCGGGCCGCTGCTGCGGGTTACAGTTCTGGGCGGGCTGATGGGAACCGGCGCGCAAGGCGGCTATTATGCCGTCACCACATGGCTGCCCACGTATCTCCGCACTGAGCGCCATCTCTCCGTGCTCAACTCGGCCGGGTATCTGGCCGTTTCGATCGCCGGCGCATTTTTCGGTTACCTCGCAGGCGGCGTGCTCGCGGACCGGATCGGCCGGCGCCTCACCTTTCTGGTTTTCGCCATCGGCGCGGGCGCGACCGCGGTCACGTACACGATGTTTCCGTTCGGCAACGGCGCCATGCTGGTTCTCGGGTTTCCGCTGGGGTTCTTCGCCTCGGGTGTGTTCAGTGCCATGGGGCCGTTCTTCACCGAGCACTTTCCCACGCGAGTGCGCGGCGTGGGCCAAGGCTTCGCCTACAACGTGGGCCGCGCGACGGGAGCGCTGTTTCCCACGCTGGTGGGCGTGCTTTCCTCGCGGATGGCGCTCGGGCAGGCGATCGGCTTATTCGCCGCTGGTGCATACGCCACCATGGCGTTGGCGGCTTTCTTGATGTCGGAGACTCGCGGGAAAGTTTTGACGCCGTAGGGCCGGTGGCCGCGCAAAATCACCGGCCCAAAGCTCGCCGAATGCGCGACAAGTGATGCCAGCTGTGCCGGACGGCATGGTCTTCAATGACGAACTGAGCGGTAACGGGAGCACCGAAAACCAACGAGAACGGCGCCGCCGTATCCAACTGTTCATCGGTGAACCGGCGTACCGCGGTAGACGCTTCGCGGCTCTTCTGCCGGAGTAGCTCAATGGTCGCGGCCCTTGTCGCTCCCGCCTGCTCCTGGGCGTGTTTGGCATTCAGTTCGGCGACAACCTCCCAGGTAACATCGGTGATCGCCTGGCTGCTGGCAATCGTCCGCGCCAGATCAATCTCAATCGGGTAAACGCTCGCAACATGATGCACGATGACGCCGATCGAGCGTCGGTCGCCGCCGCTCGGCGACAACGGCGCGCGCCAGTCCGCGTCGGAGAGGCCTTCCGCGAATCGAGCCAACGCATCCGCGCCTTCCTCGATCCGATTCGCCAACAATTCCGCACGCTGGCTGGCTGGGCGTACTTCCGCGAAGCCGCTCTTTGGTTCGTCCCTTTCGTCGATGGTTTGCGCAATTGCATTTGCGTTCATTGATGCTCGTCCTTTCCTTCTACTATGCGCGCGGGATGGACCTAAGTACTTGACCAAGCGGCCCGTATTCTTGGCCTGGCCGCCCATTTTCAGGCAAAGGGGTCCGCCCTCTGCGGTAAGCCGCGTGGCTGAGCAGGAATCGCATTTTCGATTGAACTCGAGTATCGGGGAGGAGCATTATTGTAGTAGTCGCGTCCTTTAAGGAGAAGCACCATGAAAAAGGGCGTTAGACGGATCCTCTTTTCGAGCGTCGTGCCGTTGTTTGCATTTCCGCTCGCAAGCGGTCAGGTTTCCGGACCCCCAACATTAACATCCTACATTGCTCAAATCGTGGATGGTGGGGCTTGGGCAACAACCATCGCCCTCACCAATACAAGTTCGAATCCAACTGAAGTCTACCTGAGTTTTTACCAGGAAACCGGTGGAGGCAAGACACAATCTTGGGGCCTCAACTTTGTAGAAATGACTTTCCCGCCAACGGCACCCCTGGTTCTGCCCGCAGGAAGCACCGTATTCTTGCACACTCTTGGTATCGCTGACGCTACGACTGTCGGCTACGGAGAAGTATCGGAACCGTTCCATCCTGGATCACCGGTGGTGACTGCGTATGCCATTTTCACACAACGCCTCCCAGGCCGGCAGGATCAGGAGGGAACCGCGGAGGCGGCACCGGCCGCCGTCCGAATCCTTGTGCCGTTTGACAATACGAACGGAGGCGTCACCAGCATTGCGATCGCCAATGATTCCGGGTATGATACTTCCATTTCCGTGGGGATTCGGACGCCTATGTCCACTATTCAGCCGGCTGCGATCACACTTCCTTCAGGGGGACACACCTCGTTTGCGTTCCCTACACAGTTCCCGGACACGGCTGACACGAGTGGCACGGCTGAGTTCTACAGCTCTCTCACCAGTTTTTCGATTCTCGCGCTGCGGTTCAGTTCCGGCGCTTTTACCACTGCCCCAGTGTATCCCGTTACCGGGCCACCCGTGATTATACCGGTGCCCTAAACCCCAAAAATCTTGCTTCCTGGTGGTCGAGAGTAGGAACTCCTGCCGCACTGTGCTTTCGATGATTAATTAGTGTCTCGCAGCGACCGCCTCGTCTGTCGGCGAACCCCACTTCATGGCCGCCTCTTGACAGCGCTATTTCTTCTAGGTGGCCCCCTTACAGGACAGCCCATTCCGAGGCCGCTTTTCTGGATTCCGAGTCGTCGAGCTGTGCACCGCCCGGCTAAGCAGGTAGGCGGCGGATAGAGCCCGTGATGCCGTCAACTGGCGGAGAGTCAGCGGATTGGTACCCGGAAGTGACCGTCACACCAGCTTTGAGGCGCACGAAAAATAGGGCTCATCGCGATTTTTGTCGCGACATCGCCTTGTTGTGGGTGTCCCCATGAACGCTTTGGCTTCTGGTTCACCTCTCGACATTCGTAGTCCACCATTCGCAGTTGATCAAAGTTTGGCGGGCACGGCGGCGCTTGGTTTCTCCGAGCCAGCTCGCGATTTCGGTCCATTGTTCGAGCGTGGCGGCGAGGTCCGTTTGCGGTAGCACGGAACTGGAAATCTCGTGAGCCATGAACCCAACTTCGCGCCATCTGCTTCGCTGTTCCTCGGAGATCTCATGCCGCCCGACACACAGATCACCAGCAAAGGCAATGAGATGCTCTGCCAGGAGGTTAACGAACAGCTTTCCGTGCAGCCATGCACGCGCACTCGCAGGATCCTTTTTGGGCAGGTGGCCGAACCCAAGAAGGGACTTCATTCGTTTGAACGCCAGCTCAATCTGCCAGGGCAACCGATACATCTTTAAAATCTGCGATGGCTCGAACTGGTGTGGGAGACTGGTCCACAAGAAGAAGTATGGCGCCACCCGCCATGATTCTTGGGGAACGTGGACTTGTTTCCGACTCGCCTTTCGTGCAATGAGTTTTCGAACGCGTCGTGTTGCCCCGGCCGTTCGCTTCACGGCGATTAATCGGCCATCGAGTCTTTGTCCTTTGTACCCGCAAATGTCGGCCACTCTTGTGGTTTGCCAACACGCAGCATTGCGAACCGGCGGAACATAGGAAAAGCGCAACCATCGGTTTCGAAGAGCGGGAGCGCATGATGATTAACTCGGGCAATCACGGCACCCTTTGCGGCAAGGACATGTGCGATACTCGTCGTACGCTTCACTAGAAACGCAATCGTTTTCGCTCCGTTTTTCAATCGAGTCGAACCACCTCGAGTAACGCTCCGAGACGGTACTCCAATCTGAGCCAATCGCGCCGGACATGACGGCAGCCGTGGAGCGCCCGCGAGGTCCGGTTGGGTTCGTTTAGGCTCTGTTGCTGCCGCGAGGTGTCGGTAGCGGATCACAACCGATGCGCCCTGGCCGCTCTCCGGCTGGGTGATGATCCTGTCCTCGCCCGTCATGAGGCGTTTCATCACCTCGCAATGGAGCACAGTTTATCGCACGTGCCCGAGAAGTCCCGGGATGGACCTAAGTACTTGACCTAGCGGCCCGTATTCTTTGCCTGGCCGCCCATTTTCTGGCCAATGCGGTGCGGCCCATGAGGTAACTCGCATCAGGCCGTCCAGATCGAAGGAGTACCCTGGTCGTGTCCGCTTGCGTGGCGCACACACCCGCTTGATAATCGTTATTCTGCATGCCGCATTACACATGTAAGACAGGCGGCGTTGAGGGCGTGGCTGATCGTGCTTTCCGTCCGGCGGTTCCCGGACACCCTTGGCGTACGATGGTCAATCGCTGATGGCGCGTAGGTTCTGGCGGTCCGCTTTCTACCTGGCCTTCGTTGTCCAAACGCCATTGGATTGCTTTGCGGCGGAGCGCTACCTTTTCGATGTCTTTGATCAGGATCGCGGGCTGGGCAATTCAACGGTAACGCGCCTGGCGATGGACCATCACGGCTTCCTCTGGATCGGCACAGAGAACGGCCTTTACCGCTACGATGGGCATCGTTTTCGGGCTTTCACCACGGCCGATGGCTTGCCAGCCAACAAAATCACTGCGATTCACGAGAGCCCGGATGGGACCCTGTGGGTAGGGACTTTGGAAGGGCTGGCGTGGAAAGAAGGCGTGGGTTTCCGCACGTCAAGCGCCGAGGCACTGAAGGGCTACATCAACCTGCAGGGGATCGCGTCCGATCGCAACGGCCGGGTCTTCATCTCTACCCGGAAAGGTGTCGCCGTGACCTCCACGCCTGCCGGAGGGAAAGGTGGGCAGGTGACTTTTCTCCCTTGGCCCTCAGCGGTGCCGCAGCACCGCGCCACCAACGTTTACGTGGCGTCGCCGGATGAGGTTTGGTTCGGATGCGATAGGGCGATCTGCCGGTGGAACGGCAAGGAAACCCGAGTGTGGGACCGCGAGGCGGGCGTGCCTCCACAGAGATGGGATTTCTTTCTGAAGGACAAATCCGGCAACCTGTGGGCCCGCAACCGGGAGGCGTTCATCGAAATGCAATCGGGTGCGAATCGGTTCCAGACCATCGATCCGCATGTTCCCGTCCAGATCTCATTTCCGCCGGAATTGGCGATGGACAGCAAGGGCCGAATCTTGGTGACCACCGACAGAGGCCTGGCGATCGGCGGCCCCGATGGTTGGAGGCTTGTCACTCAAAAGCAAGGGCTGCCGATAACCTTCGTGACCGCTGTCCTCGAAGACAAGGAAGGTCTCATGTGGGTCGGCACCTACGGCGGTGGACTGGCCCGGTGGATAGGCTACGATGCGTGGCGGAGTTTCACCGAGTTGGAAGGACTGGCCAGCAGTTCCATCTTTTCACTGGTGGAAGATCCTCCGTCGGGCATGTGGGTTGGTACGGCCGCCGGTCTGAGTCGCGGTGTTTTTTCCAAAGGAGCCTGGCAGTGGTCTGAAGTCTCCATTCCAGGCGTCGGTTGGGCCAGCGGTCTGGTGCGAGCAAAGGACGGTGTGCTCTGGATGCAGACGGACGGCCACTACGTGGTCCGATATGACCCGGCAACGCGCGGTTCCCGACGGCTGGGACCGTTCGCGGAGGGACCATACCACCTCCGGATCGACAGCAGCGGACGGCTGTGGATCGCCGGTTCTGGCGGCGTCTTGGTTGGTGGCGCCCAATCCCGGCTAAAGGACTTCGAAAGGATGCGGCCACCCGGCGCCACGGAGGGCACGGTTTTCACGGCGACGCTAGAAGACGCGCGCGGCGACCTGTGGATCGGATCGATGTCCGGCTTGTTCCGGCGGTCGCAAGGCAAGTGGTTTCGATATGACAAGAGCAACGGGCTCCGTGCCAACAGGGTCATTGATCTGACGTCGTCCCCGGAGGGTGACGTGTGGGTGAGCTATTCGGAGCCCAAGGGAGTCGACCGCATACGCGCGTCGGGTGACACGGTGCAGATCGAGAACTTCGACCGCTCGAACGGACTGATTTCCGACCGTGTCTACTCGACCGCGTTCGATGGGAAAGGCCAGTTATGGATCCTGGACGATCACGGAGCAGCAGTCCGGCAGGGTGACACTTGGGTGCATTTCAACCGGGCCGATGGGCTGACCTCGAACGGTTCCACGGGGAGGGCTTTCTGGGCCGCCGCCGATGGAGCCATCTGGATCGGAAGCGAGCGAGGGCTGTCGCGGTATGAGCCGCCGGATACTCTCAAGGCGCGCGCGGAGCCTCTCCAGGTGACGTACTCCGAAGTGCGGATCGGCAAAGAGACACTCGATCCGGAGTTGGGGGCGTTCGTGGAACCCACTCCACAAGCCTTCGTGGCTACATTCAGCGCGCTCCTGCTGGCACTAGGGCCAGAGGTTCGGTACCGCTACCGGATCGCCGGATTCGACGACCGCTGGCAGGAAACCGCGCAGCCCGAGGTGCGGCTCGATTATTTACCTCCGGGCCGGTACCGGCTCGAGGTGCAGGCGCGCCGGCCTACACAGCCCTGGATTGGGCCTGCCGCTACGCTTGCGCTGGAGGTCCGTCCCCGTTGGTTTGAGACGACCCTGTTTCGCGGAATGCTTCTGGCGCTGGTTTGCGCCTCCCTGTGGTTGGTTGCAAAGGTTCATCGGAGAACCGCGGCAGCGGCGCGCGAGACTCTCGAGAGCACGGTGAAGCAGCGAACCGCCGAGTTGCAGGAAAGTGAAGAACGCTTTCGGAATATGGCCGACACGGCTCCGGTGATGATCTGGGTTTCCGGCCCGGACAAGCTTTGCACTTTCTTCAACCAGGGATGGCTCACCTTTACGGGCCGTACGATGGAACAGGAACTGGGCAACGGCTGGGCCGATGTGGTGCATCTCGATGACCTGAATCGCTGCTTTTCCACCTACTCCACATCGTTCGACGCGCGCCGCAGTTTCGAGATGGAATACCGGTTGCGCCGCGCGGACGGAGAGTACCGATGGTTGCTGGACGCTGGTGTTCCGCGCTTCACATCGGACGGCGCTTTCGCTGGCTACATCGGCTGCTGCACCGACATCACCGAAAGCAAGCGCGCCGAGCAATCGCTCCGCGAACTGTCCGGCCAGTTGATGAGGCTCCAGGAAGAAGAACGGCGGCGGATCGCGCGGGAGCTGCACGACAGTGCCGGTCAGAACCTGGCCGCATTGAAGATGAATCTTACCCGATTGGCGCAAACCGGCAGTTCCCCGAAGTCCGGAGAAGTTATCGCCGATAGCTTGACGCTCGCTAACACAACGTTGAGCGAGATTCGGACGATTTCCTACTTGCTCCACCCGCCCCTGCTGGATGAATTGGGCCTGGCCGGAGCGGTTCGTACTTATATCGACGGTATCAATGCGCGTTCGGCGATTCGCGTTCATTTCGAAATTGATCCGGATCTGGGCCGGCTCGCGCCGGAGTTGGAGACCGCGCTCTTCCGCATCATTCAGGAAGGTCTGACGAATGTCCACAAACATTCGGCGTCCGAACAGTGCTGGGTCTCGATCCGGAAGACTGATGCTCAGGTCGCTTTGGAGGTTCGCGATGATGGCGCTGGTCTGCCCGCTGAGATACAGGCGGAACTGGCAAAGGGCGCACCTGCCGTCGGCTTGGGACTCTCCGGTATGCGGGAGCGGGCACGCCATCTCGGAGGACACTTGGAGATCGAGTCCAACGGGAGCGGTTGTGTGATTCGTGCCGTTTTCGCAGCGGGCCGGTAACGAGGCGAGAGTCCACTGCGCGGCGGCCTAGCCGCCCATTTTGGGGCCATGGATCCGCCCCCCGTATTCGCTCATCCCCTCATCTGCGGAGTCCCATGCCGTAAAAGCGACACCCCCAACCCCGTCTAGTTGGCCAGAAGATCACGGCCGTTCTGCCTCTCAATCATCGAAGTCCTACAGGATGCATCACCATGACCCGGCAGAAGAAAGCTCATCTCTGCTTACCGGAGGCAATGTTGAAACGGCTGGCAATAAAGACCCTGATCCTTATTAGTGTGCTTGCGAGTAGTGCAAGCATGGCATTTGCGGATCTCGCCGAGATCGATGCCACATTTGAGGCAGTAACCAAGGGGATTCCGAACCACAATCCCATCGATGGGTTTTTTCCAGAGAGCCTGGGCGACCGGGGCGTGGTCATCACCGGCGAGGTCGCGATTGAAGATCCCAGCCGCGCCGCGGAAATCAGCGAGCAAGTGATGGACGACGGGCAACTCACCGGGTATCTGTCCGAGGGTGCGATCACTGGCAGCTATCTGGACGCGGCCAACTTCTACAATGCGATTGACAACGCCAACCTCGCCAAGTGGGTTTTCGCCCTTGCGGATAGCTACTATCGCGAACCGGACGAACGGTATCTGGACGACGCCACCGGCCCGCACGGCTGGCTCGACAGCCGGGGCACCGTCGTCACCATCAGTGACCCTTCCGGCGGAGGTGGGAAACTCAACATCGGAATCAACTCCAATGGCCAAATCGTGGGGCTGGTTTACAATCGCTGGGGGGTTCAGAGTATTGCACAGAGAGCCGACCCTCAGCTGTCCGAAGCTACGGAGCCGAGGTCGTTCCCCCTATTGGCTGGATGCCTGGCCGTGGTGGTCATCGCGGCCCGCCGCGTACGCGCACGAAACGCCGTTCGCCGCGCGGTCTATTCGTCGTCGCCGGGTTTGGATGAGAAGCGAACGGCCTTGCCAATCTCTGCCGGTCCGGATTGTTCCGCTTCCTGCGCCAGTTGAGTGAGCGTGGCGGCTAGCTGCCGGGCAGCGTCCACTTGCAGATCCATTCGGACCACAAACTCGCCGGCCAGTTTGCCGGTTTCCTTCACCACCAACTTCAACGAGACCTGCGAGCCGAACAACCTGGTGTTCGACGCCCGTCCGTTGATTGAATCCAGTTCCAGGACGCGCCCGGCGTGCAGGTCCGGGATTGCCTCGCGCAACGCACGCGGAAATGACATGGTGTTGCGGCGCGCCAGGCGGCGCGCGGGCGCAGGATTCTGGTGCTGTAGCTCAGTGCCCATGGAGGCTAGTGTAAGATACTCTCCGGTCCGAAAGGTCTCTCGTTGGGTTATACTGGCCGCATCTCTATGCGTTCACTGGCTCTTCCCTTCTGTTTTTGCGTGCTGGCCGCCACTGCGTTTGGCCAGAATACCGGCGCCATTTCTGGCGTAGCTTCCGCCCCAGGCGGCGTGCTCGTCGGCGGCGCCAACATCCAGGCTAAGAACACCACCACGGGAACCATCTACAAGGCCACCAGTTCGGCCAAAGGCATGTACACGCTGGCGGATTTGCCGGCGGGCACGTACGACGTTTCGGCCACTGGCCCGATCCTGGTACCGTTCACTCAGAAGAACGTCGCTGTGGAAGCGGGGAAGACCCTGTCGCTCAACATCCAGTTCCGCGAAGGCACGCAACTGAGCACCTTGGGCGAGGACCCCACAGCCATTGGCGCTGATCAGCGGAAGCATGGGCCGCCTTCCGGTCCCACGCCGCGCATGGCCGACGGCAAACCGGATTTTTCGGGCGTGTGGTGGCAGCCGACTGAGGTGGACCCCGGCCAGCCGGAGTTTCTTCCGTGGGCCGTGCAAATGGCCAAAGAACGCGCCGACAATGGCCGCGTCGATAGCCCGCAGACCCATTGCTTGCCCGGCGCGGTGCTGCGCCTGGGGCCGGTGTGGGAATTTGTCCAGAGCAAAGACTACATGGTCGAGATTTCCGATGACGACAGCCCCGGCTTTCACCAGATTTATCTCAGCCGCAAACATGCGGAAGATCCCAACCCGCAATGGTATGGCGACTCGGTGGGGCACTGGGAAGGCGACACGCTGGTGGTGGATCGAACCGCGTTTGACGACCGTGTTTGGCTCGACCAGGCACTGCATCCCCATAGCGACAAGCTGCACGTGATCGAACGCTATCGACGTCCCGATCTGGGCCACATGGAAATCGAGATCACGGTGGATGATCCCGGCATCCTGGCTAAGCCCTGGACCATCAAACGGAAGGCCGATCTGGCGCCGACCGAGCGGATCTACGAATTCATCTGCGGCGAGAATAACAAAGATATTCCGCACCTGCTGCGAAAGTAGATACCGTGCCGGCGGCGCATCGCGCGCCCCCCTCATGCTGAATCAGCCTTTCCGCCCCGAAACGCGCACAGTCCAGCGTAAAGGCTCTCCCGCCATTCGCTCGCACCATGCTGATCTGTGCGTGATCGGCGCAGGAATCTCCGGCGTTTCCGCCGCCGTGGAAGCTGCGCGGGCCGGCCGGGAAGTGATCCTCATGGACGGACTGCCGGCCCTCGGAGGCCAGGCCGTCAATTCCATCGTTGGCATAATCTGCGGCTTATTTGGAAACGGCCCCAATGGAAAACAACTGACCCACGGAATTGCCGACGACATCCTGCGCGATCTCGGCGCCACCGGCGATGTCGAGGTCCGGATGGGCGGCATATCGCCCAACGTGTATTACAACGAGGTGGCCCTTGGACGGTGGGTGGAGAAGACCATTCTGGCGCACCGGATCACGCCGTTGGTTGGAGCCATCCTGCGCCACGTCCGCACCGAAGGCCGGCGAGTGGTGGCGCTCGAAATCGCCACGCGCTATGGAGACGCCGAGGTTCAGGCCGACGGGTTCGTCGACGCCACGGGCGATGCAGCTTTGGTATGGCAGGCGGGCCTCGAATGCCGCGAGCCGGCCGAAGGCGTGATCTACGGCTCGCAGATGATGGTGATTGAGAATTTTGAGCCGGCGCACGCGCCCAGCCGCGAAGAGATGTCCACCCGTATACGGAAACGGGGCGCGCACTACGGGCTGATCCGCCGCGATGGCTTTGCCATGAACCTGCCCGGCGGGCGAACCGCCATCGTCAATATGACTCACGTGGAAACGCCGCTCGATCCGTTCGAAGCGTCGCGCAAGGGGATCGAAGGTAAGGAGCAGGCGGATTGCACGATGGATTTTCTGAAGGGCGAATTCCCCCAGGCGTTTGGCGAGGCTCGCGTCCGCGCGTATGGCCTGCCCGGCATCCGGCAGACCCGCTGGATCGTGGGCTGCCATCACCTCACCGTGGACGAGGTGCGCCAGGGCGTGCAGTTCGAGGACCGCATCGCACGCACCGCCTGGCCGCTCGAACAGCATCACCACGCGGAAGGATATGTGTGGGAGCCGTTCGCCGAAGACCACGTTCACTACGTGCCGCTGGGAAGCCTGGCGCCGCCGGCGGCCGACAACATATTGGCTGCCGGTCGATGCATCGACGGCGACGCCACCGCGCTCTCGAGTGTGCGCGTGATGGGTCCGTGTATTGCGATGGGCGCGGCGGCGGCTCACGCGCTCGATCTGGCCGGGACGGGCAGCGTGCATCAGATCGATCTGGCAGCCTTGCGCAAACGGATCGCTACCAATATCGAGGGATAGCCGCCGCTCCCTGATAAGATTCACGAGGGGGCGATTTTATGGCACTTTCCGACTGGCTCCTCGGAATCCTCCTATCGGAGAACAAAATCATGCGAAACCTTTGTAAAACCCGGACCGTGTTGCTGGTGGCCGCCTTCCTGGCGCCGGTTTGCGTTCAGGCTCAGACTACCTGTTCGAATTCGAGCCTGACCGGCACCTACTTCTACTTCTTCGGCGGCAACTTCTTGCGGAGCGATGCCGGGTTTTTCGTACCCTACGCCGAGTCGGGTAAGTTCACAGCCGATGGAAACGGCGGGATTACGGGGCAGGGCACGGCGTATATCGTCTTCAACAGTGGTCTGTCGGCTGTTTCTTTGTCCGGGACATATAACGTGAAGCCGGATTGTTCCGCGACCCTTACCCTGACTGCCGGAATCATCATCAATCTTCAAATTCTCTCCGGCGGGAGCCGGCTACTGCTGGCAACGGCCACGGCTAATTTCGGAGATACCGGCGAGGCCTACCGCGCGGCCAACGCCAGCGGCAGCCAGTGCGGCAACGGTTGGTTAAGCGGAACCTACAGTTACACGCAGGTGGGCGGCTTTCAGTATGATCAGGCCGGCGATGTTGCCTACTCCTCCGAAATCGGCCAAGTCGTCGCGGATGGTAATGGAAACATAACCACGACGAATATCTACACGGCGGTAGCCGGCGGAGCGTCGGAAAGCGGCACCGGGACCTATACCATCAATAGCGATTGTTCCGGGACTTACCAGGTGACCTATCCCGGTTCCACTACGCCGTTCACTTACAACATTGCTCTGGTAGAGGGCAACACTCTATTGTTTCTGGAGACCGACGGGTTCGCGGTAACCGGTGTGGGGCACCGCCAGTCGCCGGGGTCGATCTTGCCGCAATTTGTCTTCGGCGCGGGAACCTGGTACTCGGCTCTGTATTTCACCAACCCGAACAGCTACAGTGTCACCTTCACGGTGAATTTCACGGCCGATGGAGGCACGCCTCTGACCGTGCCGTCGCTCGGCGGGTCATCGGTCTCGGTCACGATCCCGCCGAATGGCACGTCAGTTTTGGAAGCTCCCAATTCCGGCTCGTTCGGTGAAGGGTACGCCACGGCCGCGCTGCCTGCCGGTGTTACGGGATACGGCATCTTCCGGCAAACCGTCAGCCAGCGGGATCAAGAGGCCGTCGTGCCGCTCGCCAGCGCAGCTTCCACCACCAGCACGCTCGCGTGGGACGAAACGGTGGGCACGGTTTCCCTTGCGATCGCGAATCCCAGTGCTGTCTCGACCAACGTTACCATCACGGTCTGGGATACCAGCGGCAACAACCTCGGCACATCGCCACCCATTCCTCTGTCGGCCAATAGCAAGACGGAGGGAAACCTGGATACCCTCGCCGGCATCAGCCTCGCGGGCAAGCGCGGCTCGGCTCAATTCACCGTCACCACGGGGAACGTGGCTGTCCTCGGGCTCCGGTTCATCGGCGGCGGGGCTTTCACGTCGATTCCGGCAACGGGTAACTGAGCGGCTGGGGCACAATAGTAACGATGACGCTGACCGACGGCGAGAAGGCCATGCTGGATGGGGCTTGCGGCCCCGGAAAGCAGAAGGCCATGGAACTGCTCGTCCGGTATGCCGAAGCTCTGGGCGCGGAACGTTTTGTCGATACCAATAATGTTGCCGGAGTGCCCGGATCGTCGTCGCTGTTCCTGCAAAACTACTACAAGCAACATGCAGGCAACGGCGATTACGAAACCATCTATTCGCTCTACGATCTCGACAGCGATGTGGTTGTTCCCGTCCCGAAGGCAAGTTCGTATTGCTGCCACCTGCAAGGCGGGATGGATCCGGAGTTGTGGCCGGCGCAGGGGATGAGCCGCGAAGCCTACGAGCACTTCCGCGAAGATGAAGCTGCGGTGGCGAGCCATGGCATTCAACTGTTGAAGACCTGCACGCCGTATCTTGCGGGCAATGTGCCGGTGAAGGGCGAGCACTGCGCGTGGATGGAGTCCTCGGCGGTGGTGTTCCTCAATTCGGTGATCGGTGCGCGCACCAATACCGAAGGCCGCGAGAGCACCAGCGCCGCCACCATCACCGGCAAGATTCCGGATTGGGGACTTCACCGCGACGAGTACCGCTATGGCACGCACGCGATCGAAGTGGAAGTGCCGGTGGAGAGCGTGATGGATTGGGGCATGTTCGGCTATTTCGTGGGCCAGGCGGTGGAAGAAAACATTCCGGTGATCACGGGCGCGTGTGGTCAGCCTAATCTCATCCGTCACAAACATTTCGGCGCCGCGGCTGCTTCCTCGGGCGGAGTGGAGATGTATCACATCGTGGGGTCCACTCCCGAAGCCGCTACGCGCGAAATGGCGTTCGGGCCGCGCAAACCCGTCGCTACTATCAAATATGGGCCGGCCGAACGGCGCGCCGTCTACGAACGGCTCAATTCCAACGGCAGCCGATCCGACGTCGATTTCGTCATGCTCGGCTGCCCCCACTATTCGATCGAGCAGCTTTGGGAAGTGGCCCGCCTGCTGGATGGCAAAAAGATCAGCGACCGTTGCCGGCTATGGATCTTCACCTCGCGCGCGGTGAAGAGCACGGCGGATTTGAATGGCTACACCAAGACGATCCAGGATGCGGGCGGGCTGCTGATGACCGACACTTGCTCGGCGATCGCGCGGGCCGTACCGCCCGGCACCAGGGTGGTGGCGCTCGATTCGGCCAAACAGTCGCACTATCTGCCGGCGATCATGGGGATTGAAGCCTGGTTCGGCACCACCGAGGATTGCATCCGGGCGGCGCTTACCGGCCGCTGGAATGGAGCGCTGGCATGAGCACCCGCACGATTATCCTGCGCGGCCGCAAGGTGGTGGGCGGCTGCGCGGAAGGGGAGGCCCTGGTCACTCGCGAGGCCATTTCCGGGTGGGGCGGCATTGATCCGATGACCGGGACCGTGATCGAAACGCATCACGAACTGCGCGGCGTAAGCTTCAAGGATAAAGTGCTGGTCTTTCCGGGAGCGAAGGGTTCTTCCGGCTGGTCGAATGCGTTTCACATGGCGCGGCTCACCAATTCCGCGCCCAAAGCGATGGTGTTCAACATTATGAATACCAAGATCGCGCTGGGCGCGGTGGTGACGCATGCGCCGGCGGTGACCGGCTTCGATCAAGACCCGTTGAGCGTGATCGAGACTGGCGACTGGGTGAAGGTGGATGGCGACCGGGGAGTGGTGGAAGTGACCAAGCGCGGCGTATGAGTTCGCGCGATTCCGATTTCAATTTTCGCGATGGTGACTTGACGCTGTGCTTGACTTCGCTCGAGCCGCATCCCATTCATTGGGTGCCCACCTGTCATTTCGCGATGGTCCACGCCGACTCCGGCGAGCTTTTGGGCAACATCAATCTACGTACCTCCTCGACGTTCGACCAGTTCGTATATTCCGGGCACATCGGCTACGGAGTCGAGGAGAAACATCGGGGGCGGCGCTACGCGGCGCGTGCGGTGCGTCTGCTGTTTCCCCTGGCAAAGAGGCTCGGACTCGATCCGCTGTGGATCACCTGCGACCCCGAGAATACGGCATCGCGGAGGACTTGCGAAATTGCCGGCGGCCAGTTGGTGGAAATTGTGGATGTCCCCGAAGGACACTTTTTGCGCGCCGAGGGCGTGCACGCGAAATGCCGCTATCGGTTCGATCTCCTCTCGGTCTGATGGCGTGGCTTACGATAAGCCACCAACGCGATGGTGACCACCTCTTTTCAATCACTTCCAATTGGCCGGTGGCTGATCGTAAGCCACCAGTTGCCTGTGGGGTGCAGGGCCGACCCCACTTGCTGCGTCTTCGAACCTCTGTAGGGCAGACCATCGGTTTCCGTCGTCTGCCGGTGCTGCACAGCGGCGCACAGGCGCGCTTCGCACACCCTGGCAGACCGCGAAAGACGACGGTCCCCACGGAAGGCAGCGAAATACGCCTCGTTACTGGTGACGCAGACCACTAGGTGCCTGTCGCGGCGCCTGCAATGATATGACAGCGATTCTCGGTCAAGCTGCGATAGACTGTTGGGAATCATTGCCGCATCCGGCAATCCAAAGGAGACTTCCTTATGAGAGCGCTTCCACAAACTCTGGTTCTGGCGGCGATCATGGCCGCCTTGTCCGCCGCTGGTCCGGCTGCGGCGCAGCCTGCCGCCAAATCGCAGGATCAACCGGTGCCGCGCCTGTCCAACGGCAAACCGGATTTGAGCGGCGTCTGGGACCATCCCCGTGTCGGTGACCTGACTAAAGACGTCAGCGGTAAATGCGCCGGTGAGACCCCCGGCTGCAAGAACACCGGCGCGGGTGAACTCCCGTTCACTGCCATGGGCCTCGCCGAATTCAAGAAGGAACCGAAATTCGATTATGGCGTGCACTGCCTGCCGTGGGGCTATGTCCGCTCGTGGGGCACGCCGTATCCGCTCGAGTTCATCCAGAACTCGCAAAAGCTGGCGATCCTGTTCGAGCAGAACAATATGTTCCACGTCGTCCCCACCGATGGGCGCGATCATCCCAAGGACCTCGATGAGACATGGCTCGGCAACTCGATTGGAAAGTGGGACGGCGACACGCTCGTGATCGATACGACCGGGTTCAACGCGAAGACCTGGCTGGACACCGCCGAGCACCCGCTCAGCCAATCGCTGCACGTGATCGAACGGATCTCACGGCCGGATTACCGGCACTTGAACTATGAAATCACGATCGATGATCCGGTGATGTACACGAAGCCGTGGAAGAATACGCGCGTGTTCGTGCTGATGAAACCAGGCCAGGAGATTCTGGAATACTCGTGCGACGAGAACAACAAAGAGATCGTCGAGGGGCATGTGACGGACGCCTGGACGCATAAGTGAGTGGCGTGGGGCAGGCGTGGCAAGAACCGTAGACATCTCCGCGATCATCGAGCGCCAAAAACTCGGCCGCTTCCTGGTTGGGCTGGTGGTGATCTCGTGGATCGTCACGTTCTTCGATGGCCTGGACTCGAACCTGATCAGTTTCGCATCGCCTTATTTCGCCAAAGATTTCCACCTCAGCCGCATCCAAACGGGCAACATCTTCAGCATGGGGCTGCTCGGCACCATGATCGGCGGCTTCCTGCTCGGCTACGTGGGAGACCGGATTGGCAGGCGGCCCACCATCATCTTCGCGACCGGAGCATTCGGCTTTCTGACGCTGGGCTTTTTCCTGGCGCATGGTTACTGGTCGCTGTTTGTGCTGCGGCTGATCGATGGTATTCCGCTTGGCGGAATGCTGCCGCTCGCCTGGGCTCTCAATATCGAATACGCTCCCAAGCGGTACCGCGCCACGATTGTGACCGTGATTATGATCGGCTACTCGCTCGGTACGGCGTTGGGAGGGCCGGTGGCGATCTGGCTGATTCCGAAATTCGGCTGGAAGGCCGTGTTCCTCTTCGGTGGCGTCGCTGCCATTCTGAGCGCGGGGGTCTTGTTTGCGCTCCTGCCTGAGTCGATTCGCTTCCTGACGAGCAAGGGCCGGCGGCCTGAGCGGATCGAGGCGATCGTACGGCGCTTTGCGCCCGGCGAAACGATTCCGGCCGGCGCTACTTTTGAAGTGGGCGACGAAGCCGGCCTGAGCAAAGACTTCAAGCCTTCCCTGCTCTTTCGCGGCGAGTTGCGCTGGATTACGCCGCTCATCTGGACGGCTTATATCGCCAGCTCGTTCGCCGTTTTTTTCATGGTGAACTGGACGCCACTGGTATTTGAGGCGCTGCGGTTCTCACGAACCGAAGCCGCCACCGCCGCGTCCCTCAACTCCGCTATGGGAGCGCTGGGCGGGGTCCTATTGATGCGATTTACCGATCGGCGCGGCTCGATCGCGATTACCGTCATGCCGATTATGACGTTCGTTCTGCTCCAGGTGGCCACGTTCGCCACCATCGGCCACGGGGCCTTTCTCGCGCTGGAGGCTCTGATCGGCGGGTTCCTGATTGGTGGCCACTTCGGCATGCACAGCATCTGCGGGATCTTCTATCCGAGCGCCTATCGCGGAAACGGCGCGGGCTGGGCGACGTCGGTGGCGAAGATCGGGTCGGTGGCAGGCCCGATGGTCGGCGGCTGGGTACTTTCCACCAGTCTGCCGGTGCGGGATATTTTCGCGGTGCTGGCCATTTGCCCGGCAGTATTCGCCATCTGCATCTACATTGTGGGCCGCATGCACCGCCACATCCTCGGCCGCGAAGCGCTGGCAATTTCGGCTGGGACGGGCCTGGCGCTAGCTGAGAAGTGACCGGTAGGACAGGCCATCGGTTTTTGTGGCCTGTCTGCTTGCGAAGTCAAGAGCGACAGACGGCAAAAGGCGACCGTCTGTCCTACATAACGCTGCGGCGCTCTGGTCTTCATCGTCCGGTTCCTCGCCGTACAGGTGGACGTAGTAGCTCGAAACCCCGCATAACGCGAGCAGAATCAAGAGCACCACCAGCCAGCGGACGGTGCGGACGTTCCAGGGCTTTTCGTGCGAGACGGCGGAAATCGTGGCCCGTACGATGGCAAACGAAGCGCCGGCGGCCAGGGCAAGCTTGAGGTACCACGGCATCAGATCCAGGTGACTCTGGCCGCCCACCTGGCTCCAGACTTCGAAAACTGTGAACAAAGCGATCAGGAACTGCGTCGTATAAGCGAGGCGAAGAACGGGCATTCCAAAAGGATGAAACTTCATCTTACGGTATCCTGAAGAAAAGATGGCCCCGTCCCAATCCGATTCCGTCCGTTCCCGTCAGCAGTTCCAAAATGCCTTCCGGCTGGCGCTTGACTCCATCCGGGTGCACAAATTGCGCAGTTTTCTTACCTTGCTCGGCGTCATCATCGGGGTGGCGAGCGTCATCCTGGTGGGGGCGGCCATCGACGGCGTGGGAGTCTACGCGAAGGAGAGCACCTCCAAAGCATTCGGAGCTGAGTCGTTCATCGTGGCGCGGATCGCCGGCAATGGCATGTCGCGGCGCGAGTATTTCGACCACCTGAAGCGCAACAAGCCCATCGGCAACGACGAACTGCGTTTCGTGAAGGCGGAGGTGGGAGGCGACGTGCTCTTCAGTCCCTACCACAACCACACTTCCGATGTGAAGCGCGAGAACCTGACCTGCGAAGACACGAACGTGTATGGCGTCTCCGCCGATATGCCCGCGATCCGCGACGTCGATCTTTCCGATGGCCGGTTCTTTACCGACGCCGAGGAACGCGCGCGCGTACCGGTGGCGGTAATCGGCGAAACGGTTCGGGACCAGTTGTTTGCGCCAGGGTCTTCGCCGCTCAATAAGGACATCCGGGTGGATGGCATCGATTTTATGGTGGTGGGAGTGCTTGCCAAGCTCGGCTCCTCGTTCGGCCAGGATCAGGACCGCATCCTCTATATCCCGACCGGCGCGTTCGATCGGTTGTATGGTCCGGGTTTAGGGTATGCCGTATTCGCGCGGCCGAAGCCGGGCAGCGGGCTTACGCTCGAACAGGCACTCGATAAAACCCGCGTCGCCCTGCGCACCCGGTTTCACGAGCCCCCCGGCGAACAAGACAAATTCGACACGATCACCCCCGACGCCGTACGCGGATTTATCGATCAGGTGCTGGGCCTGGTAGCCGCCGTGGTGGTGCCCATCACCTGCATTTCGCTGGTGGTGGGCGGCATCGTCATCATGAACATCATGCTGGTGAGCGTGACGGAGCGGACTCACGAGATCGGCTTGCGCAAGTCTCTGGGCGCGCGCCATGGCGACATCATGATGCAAATCCTGATCGAGGCGGTGGTGCTGGCGGTGACTGGCGGTGCCATGGGGATCGGCCTCGGCGCGGTCCTGACGTTCGCCGTGGGACGCATTTTCGGGTTGACTCTCTACATCAGTCCGGCGTACGTGCTGCTGTCGATTGGGGTGTCGAGCATCGTGGGAATCGTTTCCGGCTGGTACCCGGCATCGCGGGCAGCCAAACTCGATCCGGTGGTGGCGTTGCGGGCGGAAACATAATGTACATCAACCCCACAGAGAACATGGGTATGGCCATGAAGCAGGTGTGGGAGCACCGCTTCCGGTCGCTGCTTACCATACTCGGCATCGTCATTGGGATCACCACCGTGGTTACGGTGGCTTCGATGCTCACCGGGTTGCGGCAAGGCATGGTCGTCTTCTTTCAAGAGCTGGGGCCGGACAACATTTTCTTGACTCGCTTCACCGGTGGCCCCGGCATGAACGGGATGATCCCCAAGGAGCGCAAGCGCCGCCCGCTCATTCCCGATTACGGGGAGTTCATCCAACGCTCGTGCCCTGCCGTGCAGGATGTGGGCTTGACGTTGTACATTCCGCCGGTGGTCAATGGCAATGCCATCACGGCGCGCGTGCCGGGTTACGAATCGGATACCCTCACCATCACCGCGGCATCATCCAATGCCCTGGAGATTTCACCGCGGGACTTGAAGGCGGGACGCTTCTACACGCCGGAGGAAAACTCCCGCGGTTCGCACGTGGTGGTTCTCGGATCGAATCTGGCGGACGCGCTCTTTCCCGGCGGCAATGCCATCGACCACTCGATCATGATGGATGGCGCCGAATTCACGGTAGTCGGTGTTTTCGAGAAAGCCAAGGGAGGCTTTTTCGGGCAAAACGATCAGGACAACATCGTCGAAATGCCGCTGCGCACGGGTCAGAACCGGTACCCGCAGTTAAATGACTACTACATCACTGCGAAGGCCCGGCAGGGCAAGCGGCAGGAAGCGTTCGATGAAGTCGAATCGGCCATGCGGCGCATCCGCCGCCTGGGAACCGGCGTCGACGACGATTTCAACATCACGACTCCCGACCAGGTGATTCAGCAGTTCGACCAGATCACCGGAGTGGTGGGTCTGGTGGCGATCGCGATGTCGGGGATGGGTCTGCTGGTGGGCGGCATCGGGGTGATGAACATCATGCTGGTGAGCGTGACGGAACGGACGCGCGAGATTGGCGTACGCAAGGCCATCGGCGCCCGGAGACGGGACATCATCGGGCAATTCCTCATCGAGGCCGTGACCTTGACCGGCGTGGGCGGCGTGCTCGGGATCATCATCGCAGTGCTGATTACGCTGCTCATGGGGAAGCTGGTCCCGGCGCTTCCTTCGGCAGTGCCGGCATGGGCATTGGGTACCGGTTTCAGCGTTTCCGTCGCGGTGGGCGTTTTCTTCGGAGTGTGGCCGGCAGTGAAGGCTGCGCAGCTCGACCCGGTGGAAGCGTTGCGATATGAGTAACGAGATCCGCGCAAGAGTTCTGTAACATTACTTTCGGTAACTTCCTGGCCAGTACTTAGTTAGCAATCCGAGCGATAGAAAGTTTCGATTGGATTCGCGCGCTCGGCTCACGCTAACATCGACGTAGTTGTTCGAGCCGTGTTCGATACTCGATCAGCCTTTTGATCCCCGCTTTCGATCAATCTTTCTAAACCGGCCCCAGTCAAGCCACAGCTATTTCTCTCGAGCCGCTCTCCCGCAGACCTCGTGGTGTTGCCGGCTCTTAGCCAGAACGTCATCACGAATTATCAGAAACGGAGGATCGTATGTTTATGAGAAACGCTGGCGCCTTGTGTTGGTTTCTGTTGGCAAGTCACCCGGGCTGGAGTCAGATTCGTGGGATCGATCAGCAACTGCATCTATGGACCGACTTTTCGTATGCCGGTCCCAATTTTCCGGAAGCGATCGAGTCTCAACAACTTTCTCGAAGTCGCGACAGTGAAGACAGCCTGGTTGCCAGTCGAGTATCGGTGACAGAGCTTCGGCACAAAGTGCCCGCGAAAGCGTTGGCTGCATTTTCCCACGGGATGAAGTTTTCCGAGGCGGGCGATTTCTTACGCGCTGCCAAGAATTTTGAACGCGCCGCGAGCATCGATCCGCAGTTTGTCGCGGCGCGCGGCGATCTCGGAGTGATGTACCTCAACCTGGCCCTCCCGGATCAGGGCGCGGCGGAATTTCGGCGCGCACTCGAATTAGAACCACGGGATAGCTTCCTCCACGGGAATCTGGCGCTCGCTTTAATCATGCTCAGACTTACCAAGGAGGCCGAGACCGAGGCGCAACTCGCGGTGGATCTGGACAGTTCCAACGCCAAAGCCAGATATCTGCTCGGCGTGGTGTTGGCAGACCAGCCGGAAAAGCGCAGCCGAGGCGTGGAGCAGCTAACCTATGCCGCACAGCAACTGCCGGAAGCCCACCTGGCGTTAGCGGCCGTTTACCGCTTGGAAGGGTCGGATGCGCTGGCCCAGATGGAGGAGGAGCGTTACCGGAACGCCATTCTGGTGGCGGTAAAAGAACCATAATCTCGCTTTAGTTTCGTGGAACCCCGCTCCTGGAGGAGACGATGAAGCTGCAAGATGTGATTCTGCGAGCGATCGCAAAGAGAATTAGCTGGATCGAGGCGGCGGAGATCGCCGGCATGAACGCCCGCACCATGGTCCGGCTGCGCCAGCGATACGAACAATTCGGCTACGATGGCATCTACGAACAGCGCCGGCGCAAACGCTACATCCACCGCGTCCCGCTGGGAACCGCGGAGGCCATCTTTGCGCTGTATCAGGCGAAATACGCGGGCATGAACGTTTGGCGTTTCTGCCAGAAGCTCAGCGTGGAGCACGGCATCCGCGTCAGCTATAGCTGGCTGCGGCAAGCGCTGGCGGGGGCGGGCCTGGCACCCAATCCGCAAAAGCCCAGCCCGCCACAACCCCGCCGAAAACCACGACATACATCGTTGTTCGAAAAATACCCGCTACGACGCGCATAAGAATAATCGATTGGACGCCAGACCGCGGAATCGGCTACGCTAGGCATAGCTCGGTCTTAGCTGACCTCGCCACACTCCCTGCTGAGAAATACTTTTGAGGAGTTACCATGGCCCGTGTCATTCTGCTGGGACTTCCGCCAGACCTGGCGAACCAACTCAGCGGTGTATTGCATGCCGAAAACCATCAGGTAAGTAAGAAAACGTACATCGAAGACCTCCAGCGGGGACGAACTCCGACGGTTGTCTTTGTTTCCGGTGACTCGCCTGAGTACCCGGAGACGCTTGCGGCTCTCCGCGAGATACAGCCACAGGTTCCGGTGGTGGTGGTGACCCGTTCGCCGGAAACCAGACAGTGGCTGGATGCCCTGGAGGCCGGAGCCATGGACTACTGTGGCGCTCCTTTCGAGCGCGTGCAGGTGAATTGGCTCATGACCTCGGTGCTTTCCCAGGCCGCCCGCCAGCGTGCCGCAGCCTGACGGCGTCTCTATTCCAAAAAGAAGCAAACCAAACGCGGGCTTCTGCGTACTTAGTTGCATGATCAAAGTTGCGTTGTTGGCGGCTCTGTTATTGGCGCCGTTCCTGGCGTTCTGCGACTGGCACGACGAGGCCCGCGCCGCACGCATCGAAGCGCGCCAGGCCCGCGTGGAAGCACTGCGCGAAAGCCGAATCGCGCGGGCCGATGCCCGGCGGGCCGTGCGCGATGCCGAACGCGACATTCGGCAATCGGCGCGCAATGCGGTCCGGGAAACCAGACGGGCAGCGGCGGAGGCGAGGCGAGAGGCACGGGAGTACCGCCGGCACTGGGACTTCTGAAGGGAAGCGGGCATGGGGGCCTGTGCTGTGTGCTCCAAAATGACGGGAGCGGCGTTCCCGGGACCGATCTCGCGAAAAATGGTCATCGCTCTGATTTGGCGTGTATGCAGTTGCATCGCGTGAGTGGCGGAGATGGGTTGAGTTTCCATGCGGTGGCCAAATGCTGAATTATCTAATTGCCTCGTCTTTCTGACAACGATCCCGGCCACTTTGGCCGAGGCCCAACCGGATTTTGGCTCAACACTGATGAAAGCCACTTTCTGCATTTGGGGGTTGACTACGTTAAGATAAACGCCCTTCCTACGACTGCTGGATTCCGGGGACCGGCCTGGGGACCGCCCCTAGACGCCTGATCTCAATTGAACTCTCGTCAAAACTATTGACAAGAAATAGCGCTTTACCGTACGATGCCCCGACAGGAAACCTCACGTTTGAAGGGAAAAGAAACACGATTGCTCCTGTTGCTTTTCTCGCTTGGCACTCTTGCCTTTGCGCAAACCATGACTGGGCTGCCTGCGAACGGCATCAACCTAATAGGTAACCCAGCCTCGCCTGCAATATCCAACGCATCCAGCAAAGCCATCTTTGCTGTCATAATTCGTTCGGGAACGGGCAGTATTGATACTGTCTGGTTCTCGGCTTTGCCTATTGCGCCCGGCACTTCGCGGAGTGTTTCATCGGGGCGTGGGTATTCGGGCCCTCAAATAGCTCTCGATAGTGCAGTGTTTGAGGACGGGAGCTTTGTCGGCCCTGACAAATCCTCTATCTACCCTATCATGCAGCGCCAAATTGCCGCTTACGTTAATACGGCGAACACCTTTCTTGCGAATCCAGATAGGACGGCGGCTTGGCAGCAACTTAATAGTCAGGCATGGCAGCAGACGGCTGATTTAAGCGGAGGCCCTATAGTAGCAGGCGAGGTTTTCGCACTGCGGGCTGCAGCTCGTACTCTGCTCAATGAGCGGATTCGCAATGGTGAAAGCGCAGCGGAAGCGCGGGCTGCCAAATTCTCTGCCCTTGGGATCTTGAACAAGAACTAAGTAAAGGGTAAGCGTCTCGTAAACCGCGGCCGGGGGTGGTGTTGGATGTGTGGTACCGGCGGATTGCTTAAGCCTGGGCAGGGGAAGTCGCCGGTTGCCAGTTGTGGGGAAGCAATTCGCTCAGCCGGGTGACGGCCTCGCGTTACGCTGAGGTGCCATCTGTCCGCTCGCTGCTCTGCCGGCGCGGGGAGTTGGCGGTACTGTTTCTTCGCGATCTGGCCCGGGAGGGCCACGATGGGGCTGTCGACGACTTGCTGGCGGTGGGAACTACCGGCGCAGCGGAAGCGTTGCTCGAACTGATGTGGCATCGCTCGTCCGGGATTGCGCGACGCTCCGCATTCGCGATTGCAGTCCTATTCCAGATCCCCGAGGTCTTCGCAGTTCTTTCGGAGATGACCCTGAACCATCCACCAGAGGAGGAATGGGTCTGGCGGCCCTTTGAATCCGAAGAACCGACGGCTATTCCTGTAATCGCAGGCCGTGTGGCTTCGCTGCTCCGATCTGCCCACGAACTCAACGACCTGCCCGAGGTAGTGCTCGATCCGCGATTGCTTTTGCCGGTATTAGCTCAGGCAGGATCAGAGTTGACGTTTCCGAACTCGTCAGGGGAATCTCGTCTTCCCGCATCCCTAATCGGGACGACTGGCTGAATATCTTCCACCCAGTTTCGTACAGCGCTCAGCGAGGATGGCATTTGTGGTTGGTTTTCGCCATGGCAGCGCCGTCATTTTGAGCGTTGCCTTACTACTGGGGGTACTACTGCATCTAGCAGCTATGGTGAGCGGCGGAAGTGAGGTTTGCGAACGTGTCGGCACCCTTTCACTCGGGCCATTTGCGTTGATCGCTTCGCCCATTCGATCGTCGGACTTCAAACCCGATTCTAAGACCGCTCTCGGCAAGCCGCTGAAGGCGACTGCGGCTGGCAACCGGTAACCCGTCATGTCGGATCAACAGACGATACTTCGATCCGAGCACCTTTCAGAATCTCGTCGATCAGAAACAAGTCTGTGAGCACGGCTCGCAGATGCATCGACGCGTTGAGGTTGTCGATTAACTGCGAGCTGAGCGCCGGTTGAGCCAGAACCAGTTCCATCACAGCAAGTGAATCGCCGGCGTCGCGGGCCAGCACGGCGTGGAAGGCCTCGTAGCGTTCAACTGGCTGCAACCCATGGACGGCCGCAGCGTAAGCCTTTGGAAGCGACGCCAGCGCCTCTACGGCGTGACGCAGAAATTCACGAAGCTGCCCGCCTGACGCGCTGCCCGCGTCACCGGGCAAACCTTGGGCGGCGTAGGCCAGCATGAACTCGTAACACTCTTCGATCGCGTCGGTACACTTCCGCAGGGCTTCGAGCATCTAGTCCGCGCCCTGGGCCCTCTCCGATGGGGCGGCCACGGCCCACCGCTGCGGGTCATGGTGCTCCAGGTAGTGCTCGCGGTCGAGAGTACCGAATACCATCGACTTCGTGATCACGAGCTTCTCGGGCCGGATCGCAAAGTAGACATGAACGATGATCAGCCCGATCAACCCCACACCGGCGAGGCCATGCAGCACGTACATCAGGCCCCAGGTCATATCGCTAAACAGGTACGGGTTGCGAGTGAAGAACGGCGTACGAACCCGCGACATCATGAACACGCCAGTCAACATCACCGACAGGCCGGCCAGCACGATCACGGCATGATACATCTTGTTTTCGAGCGGGTATTTGGCAAAACGCCGCGGCGGCGGAGCTTGGCTGCCGGTGGCCCGGCGCCACCTTCGCATGGCGTCTTCCATATCGATCTTATCCGGCCAGATTGACCAGCGATCCATCCAGAACGTAGCGTGCACGATGTGATAGAGAATCGACACGGTCAGGACGATACCGGCGATCCAGTGATAGGTGACCCAAGCGAACGGCACGCCGACTCTCGGCAGGAAGGCTGTAATCAACAGCGCGAACATGGCGGCGGCCATAATCCAATGGAACAGGCGGGCCGCCAGCGAATGGCGCGGGACCTCACTTGGAATCCGCGCGGCTACGGGGGGCGGAGTGGCGCCCTCGAAAACTTCTTTCTTGGCGAAGTAGCGCACCCAGATCGCGTGAACGATCAGAAACGCCAGTCCCCCTATGGCCGCCACCCAAATCAGGAAAAACGAAATGTGGATCGGGACGTCTTCACCCCACGGACTGGTGGCCCACTGGACTATGCCCACTTTGCCTCCTCGACGCCGCGAATGGCGCGCTTCACCAGGTTGCGCATCAACGGAACCTTGTAGCCGTTGTAGCGCAGCGGCTCGGCGCCCTCAACCGCCATTTTGCCTGCCATATCGGCGGTAGCCTCGTTGCGGGACTTGCCGATGACGGCGTCTTCCACGTTCTTCAGCCGCACGGGATGCGCCGCCACGCCGTTCACTGCGATGCGTATGCGGTCAATGCGGTCTCCCGTGAACACTGCGGCCGAAGCCACATTCACTAATGGGAAATCCCAAACCTGCCGGTCGCGGACCTTCTCGAAGTAGAAATGCGTGCCTGCCCAGGTATCCGGAATGCGGATCGCCGTGAGCAGGTCGCCCGGCTTCAAGATGTTCATGCGCGTGATATCGAGCGCGGGCCCAATGAAATAGTCCTCAGCGTTGACCACGCGTTCGCCCTTGGAATTGCGAATCACGAACTTCGCATCGAGCGCAATTAGCGCCGGCGCCGTGTCCGAGGGATTGACCGCCACGCAGCGGTCGGCCCCCAGAATCGCGTGTTCGCGGTTGATGGCCGTGGGCGTATCGGCGAAACAGATGTTCCCGCCGGCGCGATAGCACTTCCAGCCGCCGCGGTAATACCAGCAGCGCGCGTCTTGCGACACATTGCCGCCCAGCGTGCCCTGGTTGCGGATCTGCGGCGAGGCCACGAGCTCGGCAGCCTGGGATAGCAGGCCGAACTTCTCCTTCACGGTGGCGTGACGCACCACTTCGGTCAGCGTGGTCATGGCGCCGATCTCGAGACCGCCGCCCATGGGGCGAATGCCCGTCAGTTCCTTGACCTGGCTGAGATCGACCACCACGCTGGGGCGCTTGATGCGGTCCTTGAGCCAGTCGAACGTATCGAGGCCGCCGGCCATTGCCCAAGCTTCATCGCCGTGGCGGGAGAGCAACGAGATTGCGTCGTCAGTATTCGCCGGCTGGTAGAGCTCGAAGGCCGGCATAATGTCGCGAATGATCGCCATGTTCGTTTCTCCTTCTGGCTAGATGTGAGCCGTGAGGCCCTCGGTGGCTGGTTTGCCCGCTTCGAGTGAAGCGAGAATCACGTCCGCGGTGACGGGTGCGCGGCGGAAAATCTCGTCGCCGAGCGCATCCGACAGCGCGTTAACAATGGCCATGCAGCCCGCGCCCACCGGCGGTTCGCCGATCCCACGCGCCCCGATCGGTGTTTCCGGATCGGGGATGTCGAGCGCAGCCCATTGCATTTTTTCCGGCGCGTCCAGAATGGTGGGCGGTTTATTGTGGTGGAATCGCTTGGCCAGCGGCAATCCATAGTGCTGGTCGTAGACCCACTTCTGACCGATCGCGTGTCCAATCCCCAGCATTGAGCGGCCCAGGACTTGACCACCTAGCGCGCGCGGATGGACGATCGTGCCTACATCCGCCACCGCCACGTATTCCAGGATGCGGTATTTGCCCGTCTCGAGATCGACTTCGACTTCGGCGAACCCGGCGACGTAGGAATGCGTCTGGCCATCGCGCGGCATGGTGTCGCGAGCCACGGCCAGCAGCCCCTGACCGGTGAGCGCCTGCGCCGAGGCAGCGGTCATTTTGTTAATGCCCTTGGGCAATTCGTGGCCGTCGTAAATGCCGCCCAGCTGGATGGCGCGCTTGGCGGCTTGCGCCAGGCTCATGCCAGCGCCTCCGCCTTTGCGGAAGACCCGCTCGTTGGCCACCTCGTAGTCCTCGGGCTTACCGCCGAGGTCCTTGGCCGCGATCTGCGTCAGCTTGTCTTTAGCGTCCATTGCCACGGCGTACGCCGCACGGGTATGCGCGTGAGTGGTCTGGCTGCCTCCGGAGGGGCAACTCCACGGCAGATTCTTCGCCGTGCTGCCCCAGGTGATTTCGCACTTCTCCCAGGGCACACCGAGAATCTCGGCGGTTACACGATGCGTATCGCTCACCGATGCTGTGCCCAGGTTGCCAATGCCCGATTGGATGTAGATCTTGCCATCCGGTTTGATCACGCAGAGGCCGTCGAAGCCCACGGAGCCGCCGACGAAACAGCTCGTGGCCACGCCGATGCCCCGTACCTTGGAGCCGCTCTTCTTGGGCATGGCTTTGCGCTTCTCCCATTCGAACTGCTCGACGCCGCGATCGAGCGCTTGCTGCACGTAGGCGCTGGTCACGTAGAGGCGCTTTCCGTTCGGTCCCGGAGGCCCGATCGGAGCCTTCCCGATGGGCGCGTTGATGCGGTGAATCGCCACCTGGTCGACGCCGAGCTTGCGCGACGCCTTCGCCATGATCGGTTCCATGAGCGCGATGCCCTGGAACCCGCCCGGCTGGCTCTGCGAGAGCCGCGGCGGCGTGTTCGTCAGCACCGTGATGCCGCGCCAGCGCATGGCCGGCGGCTGGTACATAAGCGAAAGCATGCGGCCCGACTGATTGGCATCGCCCTGCGGATCGTACGGGCCGTTATCCATCACCACGAACATATCCACCGCGGTGATCTTGCCATCCTTACTGAAGCCGACCTTCAGGCGGCCAGCCAGGCTGGGACGAGCGCGGCCGATGAAGTGCTCTTCTTCGCGGCTGATGCGCATCATCACCGGTGCATTCACCTTCTTGGAAAGGATGCACGGGATGATGGCCGCAATCGAGCTGGTGATCTTGCTGCCGAAGCCGCCGCCGGTGTACTCGCTGACGACGACGACCTTGCTCAGATCGGGCTGGCCCTTCTCGTCCACCAGGCCCAGCCAGCGCGCGATTGCGGGAGCGGTCTGCGCCGTGCTCTGGGTGGAGCAGTGCACGTAGACCTTGCCGTTCTGCCAGTAGGCCATGGCGGTGCGGGTCTCGAGCGTCTGATGGCTGGTATTCGGCGTGACAAAGGTTTCGTCCAGCACCAGCGCCGCGTTCTTCAATCCCGCTTCCCAATCGCCGTAATGCCACTCGGGATCGGTGGCTTTGCCCATGGGCAGTTTCCCGTCCTTGTATTCGACAAAGTCGGCGTCGGTCCACTTCACCTCGGCAACTTTGGGCGGCGGCGCAGGCTGTCCGGGAGGCGCGGTCGGCCGCATCCACACGTTCCCTTCGACTCTCGCATTCGGGCCGCCGGGGCGCAGGCTCACCAGCGGATCGACCACGTGCGGCAGCCGCTCGATATCGAGCTTGATCTTTTCGATGGCTTCGGCGCAGGTCAGCTCATCCACCGCGCAAACGGCCAGGATCGGCTCGCCCTGATAGACGGGATCGTTGGTGAGCCCGCGTTCGCCGAGCGGATTGGCCGGGATGCGCTGGCCCAGGTCGGTCATGGCATCGGCCGGCTTCGGCATGTCATCGACGGTGATGATCGCCTTGACGCCCGGAATTTTCATCGCTTCGCTGGTGTCAATACTGCGCACGTGGCCGTGCGGTACGGGACTCAGCAGCAGCTTGGCGAAGAGCATGCCGTCAGCCCGATAGTCTTCGGCATACTTCGCGCGGCCGGTCACCTTGGCGATGAGATCGGGCGTGGTGTAGTTCTTGCCAATGAGCTTATAAGGAGGATGGCTCGGAAGCTGATTGTCGTCGGGTACTTTCGCCATGGTTACGCCTTCCTTTGCAATTCCGCACCGCGCATGAGCGCCGTGAGGATCTTGTCATAGTCCTGGCAACGGCAGAGGTTGCCGGAGATGCCGTGGGCCAGCTCCGCCCGCGAAGGGTTGGGATTGACCTTCAGGTATCCCACCGTCGCCATGATGAAGCCGGACATACAAAAGGCGCACTGGAAACCTTGCTCCTCGACTACGCCCTGTTGCACCGGGTGCAGCGTGCCATCGGCCGCGGCCAGGCCTTCAATGGTCTGGATTTTCTTGCCGCGAGTAGTGTGGGTCAGTATCGAGCACGAGTAGTGCGGCACATCGTCGATGAGCACGGTGCACGCGCCGCACTCGGAACGGTCGCATCCCAGCTTGGTGCCGGTGAGGCCCAGCTTGTAGCGCAGAGTGGTCGCCAGCGTTTCCTGCTTCATGACGTCGACGCGGCGCTGCTGGCCGTTCACGTTCAACGTGATCAGGCGCTCGACTGAGCCCGGAGCCGAGCTCTGCGCGCCCACGACGGACGTACGGAAGAGGTAGCCTGCGGAGGAAACGGCTCCGCCCGCGATCACGCCTTTAATGATGTCGCGCCTCGATAGTCCCCTGGGAGTGCTTTCCGGAATCTGATCGTCTGCCATAGGATCACCTCACTTATGGGGCTTGCGGAAACGGAAGAATTATATGCCTTTCGAGGGGCGGTGTCGAGCGGGGCAGGGGACGGGGGGGACGGGCCGATTGGAGAATGGAGGATTGCGGCATGGTGAACATGGTGAGGAACGAAGCCAATTTTAGGGCTGGATGGCCTGGTTGCGGGCGAAGGCGGTTCTCGGGAGCCGTGAATACAGGACGACGATTCGGCATGGGTCGAACTTTTTGAATCAATGGATTAGGTGTTGCTACGGGAAATGTGAGGAAGAAGCCAATCCCATTTTCGGACGGTCGCGATCTGGTTCTGCAGCTATGCTCGCATGAGTGGTGACGGCGGCTGCCCGGGGGTAGCGCAAGTCATGGAAACGGCTGGCGGAGTGTTTCGTGATTGTCTATTTGCCGAGCATGGATAGCAGGCGCTGGACTAGCAGCTTGACGGCGCTGTCGCTGGCGGCTTTCTTGTCGACTTCGAAAGACCATTTGCCGCTATGGTCGCGCTTGAATTTGATGCGTGTCTGGAGGACCAGTAGGGCGGCAGTGATAACGGCTATGGTGCCGGGGTCGGTATAGCGTGGGGGCGGAGCTGCCGGCTGGCTGGCCATGATGCGAATGGGCTCGGCGAAGGCCGGGTCCTGGCTAAGGACGTCAAGCGCGGCGCGGGCCAGGTCGCCTTCGGAGGTTGGGGACGGTGCGGGGTTGTCGAACGCAGCGGTGAGCGCGGAGCTGAGATCCGCCATGGATGGAAGCTCGGAGGCTTCGCTTTGGAGGCGTGCGCGGGCAACGGTTTTGAGGATGTGAATAGCGGTGGTGTCGTCGGGGGCGCTCATGGGTTCGGTTCCGTTGGGAGGCCGAGGTTGGCTTCGCGCCAGATGGCTTCGAGTTTTTGCTGGTCGGCGGGTGGGGCGTGTCGGTGGATCAGCAGGAAGTTTTGAATGCCGGCTTCCGCTAAATGCTGATCGTTTGTTTGGCGGAATGCCGCAATCGAACGGATTAGCCATCTGACGGAGTCTGCAAAGCTGCCCTGCAATGCCGCGATGTTGCCGAGTTGGACGTAGGTGATGGCAGCGCCGTGCAGGTTGCCCTGCTGCTCTTCGATAGCGAGGGATTTGAGGTACCAATCGCGCGACGTGGCCAAGTCCCGCTGCTCTTCGGCGATCCTGCCCAGTTGGTGATAGGTGCTGGCGGCGCCGTGCAGGTTGCCCTGCTGCTCTTCAATGGCGAGGGATTTGAGGTACCAATCGCGCGCCGCGACGAAGTCCTGCTGCTTTTGGGCGATCATGCCCAGTTGGTGATAGGTGATGGCGGCGCCGTGCAGGTTGCCCTGTTGCTCCGAGATGGCGAGGGATTTGAGGTACCAATCGCGCGCTGTGGCGAAGTCCCGCTGCTCTTCGGCGATCCTGCCCAGCTGGTGATAGGTGCTGGCGGCGCCGCGCAGGTTGCCCTGCTGCTCCTTTATGGCGAGGGATTTGAGGTACCAATCGCGCGCCGTGGCCAAGTCCCGCTGCTCTTCGGCGATCCTGCCCAGTTGGTGATAGGCGGCTGCCTCTCCTTCGGCATCGCCCCGTGCCGCATGTTGAGCAAGCTGCGAAAATAATCGGGAGGCCTCAACGAGATTTCTCGTGTGCAGCGCATAGGCAGCCAACGACTGCGTGAGAGCGGCAAAGTGTTGGTCCATCGACAGGCGCTCGGCGAGCGCCAACGCAAAATGGAAATTGGCGCCATGCAGCAGAAACGGGATGCGCTGTTCGTGCATTTGCCGAGGAGCCAGCTCATCGGCAAGTCTAGCCACGACGTCAACGAATGCTCGCTCACAGGCGTCAGGCGGGACTCCATCGCGGGAGCGCAAGTAACTGGTGAGCAACGGGTGCATCTCATATGTCGCGTTCCCGATATCCCGCAAAAGACCCGCGGTGCTCAGCGCTGCCATGAGACGGTCGATCCACTGCCGCGTCCAGGCCGCATCGACCTGTTTGGCCATGTGCTCCAGGTAGTCCGCGTCCACAAACCCCTCATGCAACCCGACCAGTCCCAGTAACGGCCGCAGTTCCTCATCCAATCCCTGCTCGACGAACCTCAGCGTCGCGAACAGACGTCCCTGCTCTTCCTGCCCGCTGAGCCCCAGTTCCATGAGGTTGGTGCGCAGGGCCTCCGCAATTTTCGCCGCCGGCATTTGTTCGAGCTTGGGCAGCACCACCCGCATGGCCAGCGGATGTCCGGCAAGCTGCGTCATCAGCTTGCTTAACTCGGGGTCATCCCGATTCACCTGCCGTCCGAGCTCGCGCAGGATGACGTCGCAGAATTCCCATCGCTCCTCGCCATCCAGGCCGCGGAGATCGAGCTCGAAGCGTTGCGAGGGTTTCAGCCACTCTTCACGGGAGCGGCTGGTGATGATCACCTTTCCATGGGTACCGCGAATGGCGTCCAGGAACCGGCCCAGCTCGCCGCGATCCTCCGCAGTCAGATTCGTAGCAGCCGATTCGAAGTTGTCCCACACCATCAGCACCCGCCGCTCGCGCAGGGCATCGGCGAGCAATTCCAGCTTATTCGGAGCCAGGCGGAAATTCTCACCATAGAAGGCTTCGCCGGTCTGGTGGACGACGAACTCGGCGGTGCGGATATTACGGAAATCGAACCACAGCGCGCCATCGAGCCCGCCAGTGTCATCCAGCCAGCGCAGCAATCCGCGGGCGAGTGACGTCTTGCCGACGCCGCCCAAGCCCTGGATGAGGATGGCGGGCGCCTGCCGGTGCAGCGCGCGCTCCATTTCGAGGATGGGGCCGTCGCGGCCAATGAAGCCATACTCATCGCGATGCTCGCGGACTTCCTGCGGGAGGTTTGAGTCCTTGGGCTTGGGCAGGGCATGGCCCTGCCCCACAAAGCGGAAATCGATGGGGTCCTGTTGGTACAGGACGGGCAGCAGCCAGTCTTCCAGCGGATAGCGGCCGCGGGCGCAAACGCGGTCCTTGTGGGCCAGCATTTGCTGGCGGCCGAAGCGCACGGCCTCGGCTACGCTGCGATCCTCAAACAGGCGCCGGTAGAACGCGGGCAGAAAGACCTGGGCGCCGCTCACGTAGAGCGAATACGCCATGGCCACCACGCTGCGCATGCCGCTCTGCAACAAGGCGGTGGCCACGGAGGCGAAGGCATCCTCGGCTTGCGCGTCCACCATGCCGGATTGGCAGGCGTTCAGCACCACGGCGGGCACCGCGTGCTCGCGCAGCAAGGCGCTCAGATCGCGGGCCGATTTTGCATCGGGCTTGCCTTCTTCGTTTTCAAACACCAGGCAGCTTTGCGGCCCTTGTAGTTTGTGCGGCGAGTATTCGCCCGCGCCATTGCCGTAGGCGCCGTGCCCATCGAAGTGCAGCACGTGGTAGTAGCCGGGGTGAGCGCGCAGATGATCGCGCAACTGGTCGAACGTGGGCGGGCGTAAAACGTCCACGTGGGCGGCCAGACCTTGCGACTGGATCAGCTCGACCAGCGGGCGGGCGATGGACCGGTAGCGGACATCGTCTTTGAACGGCCGCGCGACCACCAGCAGGATATTGACTCGATCGGTGGGCAGCGCGGAGAGATCGGCGGGGTCGCGTAGCTGGTTCAGGCGGCGTTCGATGCGACGCTCATGCGCGAGATAACCGGCCTGCGGATCGGAGAGCGCTTCCCACGGCCAGGAGAGGATGCGCGGGTCATTGCTGCGGATCTGCAGGATGCCGGAAGCCGCGAGCCATGCGGGTGCATCGCGGCTATTGAAGAGGGCATTGAAAGCCTGCGTGCCCCAAGCTTTGAGGGCGTCGAGGACCCGCTCCGCGTGCTCCGTCTCGGGGTGGAACGGGTAATCCAGAAATCCTTCGAGGTACCAGCGCAGTTGCGCCATCAGGTGAGAGTTGGGCTGACCTTCGACCGGGAACTCGTAAGGCGAGGCGACGGTGACGGGTGTTACGAATTTGCCGTCGGGGAGACGTGTGACCTGGAACGCCGGCGGAGTGGAGTTTTCGACGTGCACGATAGCCAACGCGGCGGTTGGAATGGGGGAGGCCACTGGCGGCTATTGTAGCCGAACGGGGCAATTGAATTGCGGCGTTTCTAACCTTCCGGAAGCCTTTCGGTGGCGTGTCGAGCGGGGGCCCCGGCCTCGAAAGCCGCCCGCCGTGATACCTTGGGGAGCTGTGAACCGTTCGTCGGAATGGACACGGCGCCGGGCTCTGGCCGCCGCAATCGGAACGCCGCTCGCCTTGGTATCGGGTAAGCGCGTGGCTCAGGCCGCCGATCCGCAACCCAACATCGTCTTCATCCTGGCCGACGATATGGGTTTCGCCGATCTTTCCTGCTACGGGCGACGAGATTTCACCACGCCGCGCATCGACCGCCTAGCTGCCGAGGGCATCAAATTCACGCAGGCCTACGCCAATTCGGCTGTGTGCACGGCCACGCGCACCGCGCTCATCACCGGCCGTTATCAGTACCGGCTGCCCATCGGCCTGGAAGAGCCGCTGCCCCTCGGCAGCAGGCGCAATATCGGCTTGCCACCCTCGCATCCCACACTGCCCTCGCTTCTGCGGAAAGCCGGCTACGGGACCGCGTTGATTGGCAAGTGGCACCTGGGAAGGCTCCCCGACTACGGTCCGCTGGCGAGCGGCTACGACCACTTCTGGGGATTCCGCGGCGGCGCGCTCGACTACTTCACCCACAAGGCCGGGCCGGCCGACACCGATACCGACGACCTTTGGGAAGACGACGTCCCGATCCACCAGACCGGCTACCTCACCGACTTGTTGGGCGGGCGGGCCGTTTCCGTGATTCGTGACTACGCCCAAGCCAAGCGCCCTTTCTTTATCAGCCTGCACTTCAACGCGCCGCATTGGCCATGGGAAGGGCCGGATGATGAAGCGGAATCGCGGCGCATCCGCGCTCTGCAGGATTTCGATGGCGGCTCTCTGAAAACGTACGGCCGCATGGTTGGCGAGCTGGATCGCCAAGTGGGGCGGGTGCTCGATGCGCTGGAGGCCGCCGGTATCGCCGGCAACACCATCGTGATCTTCACCAGCGACAACGGCGGGGAGCGCTTCTCGGACACATGGCCGTTCACCGGCAAGAAGACGGATCTGCTGGAGGGCGGCCTCCGCATTCCGGCGATGGCGCGCTGGCCTGGGCATATACGGCCGGGCAGCAGCACCGATCAAGTCGCGATCAGCATGGACTGGCTGCCCACGCTTCTCGCCGCGGCCGGCGGCAAGGCCGACCCGGCGTATCCGCCCGACGGCATCAGCCTCATACCGGCTCTCACTCAGAACGCCGCGCCGGTCCCGCGCAAGCTATTTTGGCGTTACCGGTTTAACGCGCAACGAGCCGTGCGCGACGGCGATATGAAATGGCTCGAGATCAACGGCAATACGTTTCTGTTCGACGTGGTTGCGGATCCGCTGGAACGCGCCAACCTGAAGGAACGGCAGCCGGAAGTCTACCGGAAGCTCGTAAACGAGTACGAGAACTGGAGCGCAACTATGCTGCCGGAAGACCCCGCGGCGAACACGGGTCCGGTCGGGTATTCCAATCAACTGGCGGACCGCCCGGGAATTACGAGGAAGTGAGCGAAACCGGTTTACTGCCCGCTCGTCCAATCGACCTTACGATAAATCTCTGCCATCGGTAGCGTGCAACCAATCGTCGGAAGCTGGATCGTCTGACTGGGGTTGTTGAACTCGGCGAACGACCCGCGATCTTGATCCTGACGTATCCAGTGCTCGACGTGAGGCGCATCCTGCGCGATCGTCAAGTACTCCTTCAGCGACGGAAGCGTGCGGTAGTGCTGAAATTTTTGGCCGCGATCGTAATCTTGTGTTGCGTCAGAAAGCACTTCAATTAAAACCACCGGGTTAAGAACGGTATCCTCCTGGCTGTCCTCACATTGAACTTCGCCACAAATGACCATCACGTCTGGATAGGTGTAGAACTCGATGGGCGTGACTCGCAACCTCAGATTGCTGGCGTACACATCGCAGGGTCTATCTTTCAGTTGCTGGCTCAGAGCCGCCACAAGGTTGGACACGATCAGAGCGTGATCATGCGTGGCGCGTGCCATCGCGATCACCTCGCCCCGAAAGTACTCACTCTTATATTCGGCTCTGCGTTCTTGTTCCAAGTACTCGGCGGGCGTCACGCTCTCATGGTAGCTGCCTTCGCAGCTTGCGTGTCTACTGGAAGCTCACAGTCGCCGTGCGATACCAGGTCTGTCCGCTGCCATCGTCTACGCCGAAAAACTCGAAGTATTGATCCCCCGGCGGGAAGCGGCCGGTGGCGCTGAGGGGCGCGCTGATCTGGCCATTGGCGTCGATGTGGTTGGAACCAAACCAGCCGGCGATGGACGAGCTATAGTCCGCTCCGTTCACTTTGACAGCGGTGAGGGTCGTGCCGACCCCGGCCGTCTCCGCCAGCGTCACCGTGAAATTCCAGAGCCCGCCCGATTGAATCACCGGGTTGGGGTTGATCGACGGCTGGACGTTCGATTGGTTCGGAGTCACGTTCACGGCCACGTTGATGAATTGGGGCGCGGCCGCTCCACTCAGAATCGTGACGGTGCTGCTGTATTCGTCCGGCTGTACGAACTTGGTGGAATCGATCGAGATCTGCACCTGCGCGGGAGACTTTGCCGACACCGTGCCCGTGGTGGCGGAAAGCAGGATCCACGGGGCATCGGCGCGGAGCCTAAACGCTACCTGGCCGGGCGATTTTGTCGTCAGTGTCACCGTCTGGGGGCTGGATGCCTGCTGATTGGTGACCGTAAATTGCAAATCTGTCTGCGCCGGCAAGACCTGCGCGGCCGGCAGGTTTTCCAGATAATCGCTCAGGTACGTGTAGGCGTTGCTGAAACGGGCATAGCCCGCGACAAACGGCGTGATTTCGCAAGCGGTCAAATCGGGAGATGCCGGCCCGTACGTGAGCGTGCCGACGATAATGCCGGGGCTCGAAAATAGCGGCGAACCGGAAGAACCCGGCTCCACCACGCCCTTATCCATGTTGATTTGATAGTAGAGGTTGGCCGGCGCGTCGGAACCCTCGACCACGGCATCCGCATCGGCAATGCGATCGCCGAACGAAATGCGTTTCCACGAGGCTTCCGGATGGTGAATGCCCACCAGCGAGGCGCCCACGCCCGGGTCGCCCGTATCCCAGCCCGAGAACGTCACACCGGAAGGAACATCCTGTAATAGCACCAGGCTGTAGTCACCCACCGGTAAGGAACCGCTGGCCAGCAAATGCCCGCCTACTGCCGATTGCGTGCTTCCCTTGCGGTTGACCGGTGGCGGCGCGCCGCAAGCGGAAGTCTGATACGTCCAAAAGGTCTCGAGTGACCGTGCTGCCTGTTCATCGTGAATGCAATGTCCGGCCGTGAGCAGATACGGAATAAAACTGTCGTCGCGCGTCGCAACCGCGGAACCGGAGCAGCCATACTCGGCGCCGTCATCTTCAAACAGAAGAGCCGAGACCATGCTCATGGCCGGCTGCCATTCGGGGTAGCAGTTGGGATCGAGATTGCACGATGCGGCCGGATCTTTCGCCGCCGCAGCCTGCGCGCCGCCTAACACCCCGCGCCGGGTAGGCACAGCCAGTGTGGCGCGATGCGAAATGGTGTGGATCGCAAACGGCAGCGGAGTCTCCGGGCGCCCGGCCTCGGGCTCGTATTCGATCGTCACCGTTTCGGAAAGGATGGTATTGGTCCAAAACTGCCCGTTGCCGAAGGTGCCGCGGCTGGTGTACGGCCCTACTGCCTGCGCGCCATCGTACAGCCAGACTTTGCCGTTTCCTACATTAAAATTGCGGAATTCCACGCGCATCCCGAGCGATCCCGGCGAGCGCAGAGCCATGCGCCATAGAGGTTGCCCTTCCGACGTGGTCACCCACGCGCCCGCCGACAATGCGTTGTCAGCCACCGGCCGGTGAATCCCCATCTTCATTAAGGTACCTGGCTCAGCCAGCCGCGCAGCTTCGGATGCGCTCAATGGCGCGAGAGCGAATTCATGGGCTTTGGGCAGGCTAAGCCGGATACCAGGGGGCCGCACGACGACGCGTGGCGCACGGTCCGTCCCTCGGTACACCGCCGGTTCCTTGCGCGTGGAGGGCTGAGCGCCCAGAAGGCCGGCGCACAAGGCCACTAACGATGTAGCAAAACCAATCGAACGCATGTTTACAGCGCCACTGTAAGCCGCCCAAAAGTACCGGACAAGACTGGCATTGGAGGATGGAACGCCCATAACGAACGACAGGCGGTCTTCGGTTAACAGGCGCGGTGACCGGTGGAGGTTGTCAAGGTTCTGACGATGGTCTGGCGCCCGTCAAGAGGGCGACACTCCGAGGCGGGCCTATCCGTTTGAAAAGAATCGACTGCGTGCATGGCGAACGATCTGCATTCCCCGGCTGCGTGAACGGAAACCAGGAAAAGACCGAATCTAAGCGCCGGCCGGCGGTTCGGGCTGTGTCGGGCGGCCTCGACCTCGGAATGCTTGCCGGGATTGCGATCGCCGCCATCGCTTTAGTGGTGGGCATCGCGGTCACGGGCGTCAGCGCCCACTATTTCTTTCAGCCAACCGGCCTTTTAGTCGTCGTCGGTGGAACCCTCGGGGTAACACTCATTACAACTCCGCCCGCGGCCCTTTTCCACGCGCTGCGGCGCACGCTGAGTCTGTTTTCTACGGAGGGTTCGCCGAACCCCGAGGATCTCATTGAAGAGATCGTTTCCTATGCCAAGATCGCCCGCATCAAGGGACTGCTTGCCATCGAACCGAATATCGATCAGGTGAGCCACAGCTTTCTGAAGGAAGCGCTGTTGCTGGCCATGGATACGAAAGAGCGCGTCGAGTTGCAAACCGATCTGGAAAACAAAATACGGCACGGTGAACGGCAGAGCGAAGCCGCCGCCAAAGTGCTCGAGGTCGCGGGAGGGTTCGCACCGACGATCGGCGTGATGGGCACCGTGGTCGGCCTCATTGACGTCCTCCGGCAGTTTTCGAGTCTTTCCACGGTGGCGTCCGGCGTGGGAGCCGCGTTTACCTCAACCATATACGGTCTGGCTCTTGCCAACCTGGTGCTATTGCCGGCAGCGCAACGGATTCGCGCACGCGCGGCCGAAACTTTCGACCTCCAGGAGTTGATGATGGAGGGCGCGCTGTGTCTGTTCGACGGCATCCATTCGATGCAGGTCCGGCAGCGCCTGCAGTCGTTCCTGAACGCGGTCCCGGTCCGTCAGCGTTCCATGCGCGCGCTCGAATCGGCCATGGAAACGGGGCAGCTATGAAATCCCGGTACCTGGAAAAAGGAACGCCGCACCGCGACCGATGGATGGTCAGCTACGTCGACGTCCTGACAATCCTTTTGATCTTCTTCATGGTGGGCGCCGCCAAGAGTCTGGAAACTCCTCCGCCGGCGCATAAAGCGGCCCCTCCGCCACAGCCAATTGCGGCGCCGCCGCCGAAACCGCCTGCTACAGAAGAGCCGCATCGGGAGAACCTGATTCGCGCTCAAGAGCAGCTACGCGAGCACGGGCTCGATCCGAGATTGGAGGACCGCGGCCTGGTCATCAGCCTTCCCCAAGTGGTGCTGTTCTCATCCGGCGCGGACCATGTGAGCCCGCAGGCGTTCGGCACGATTGCCCAAATCGCGGAAGTGCTGCGCGATATCCCAAACCCGGTCCGGCTCATCGGCCACGCGGATACGACACCGATCCATACGCGCCGGTTTAGCAACAACTGGGAGCTTTCCATGGCGCGCAGCCAGAAGATTCTCGACCTGCTGACCAGCCGCTACGGCCTCGCCGAGTCGCGTTTCTCGATTGCCAGTTACGGCCCGTATCGGCCGGCAGCTCCGAACGACACGGCGGATGGCCGGGCTTCAAACCGGCGCGTCGAGATCGTGATCCTGGACGAACCTGCGCCGGAAAAGTAGCCCGCACTGCGCAAATCGACATGCCCGCCGCTCTCAGTCTCTGCATGATTGTGAAGAACGAAGAGCAGAATCTTGCGCGGTGTCTGGATTCAGTCGAAGGTCTTGCGGGCGAAGTCGTGATTGTCGATACCGGTTCGACGGATCGCACGCCGGATGTCGCGATCAGTTACGGCGCCAAGCTGATTCCTTTCGAGTTCACGCGCGTGGATTTTGCCGCGGCGCGCAATCACGCGATTGCTTCGGCCAGCGGCCGCTGGATTCTGATGCTGGATGCGGACGAAACGCTCGATCCGGCGGGAGTTCCCAAGATTCGCGAGCTCGTTGCTAGAGACGAAAACGCCGGATATTACCTGGAGCGCCACAATCACGGATTGGACTCCGGCGGTTCAACCGACTACGTCGTCCGGCTCTTTCCCAATCGGCCGAATTACCGCTTCCGCGGCCGCGTGCATGAGATCATCGACGCGTCGATTCTGGCCGGCGGCGGGCGCCTGCGCCAATCCTCGATCTTGCTCGAGCACAATTTCGCTTCCGACCGTGAAGCCCGGCGCCAGAAGAACCGCTGGTATATCGAAATTCTTAAGGAAGAAATCGCCGCCGATCCGAGCGACGATTCGCGGCTCGATTTTCTCGCAGCCGAGTATCACCAGCTGGAAATGTTCGACGAAGCCGCTGCCGTCACCGAGCAGATCGCGCGCGTGAGGCCGCTCGACCCCAGGGCCCATTTATTTGCGGGCCTGTATCACCTGCTGTACCAGCCCAATCTGGCGCAAGCCCGAGCTGACCTCACCGAGGCGCTGAGGCTCCGCCCGGGCTACCCCGAAGCCAGGTCGTTTCTGGATCTCATGAACGAGCGGGAGCGAGCGCAGACACCAGCACATCCACGCGCCGCGCAAAATGCGCCAGAGGATTCCCAGCAGGTTCCGGCAAGCCCGCAGCTTCGACGAGGTTCTGCCGCAACATCGTAACCATCGCCTGCTGCAAGGGCCAGGGTTCATGCTCGATATCAGCTCGGAGCAAATGGCCACCGCGCCGCGCAAATAAACAGAACCGCGCGGTGAGAAAGCTTTCGAGGTCACTGGGTGTAACGATGGCGTCTCCCGGCTCGACCCGGATGTCGCTTCGAGCCGCGCGCCCGTGCAAGCGCCGGCTGGCGTAGTGCGTGCCCCGATGATCCGAGTGCACCTCCATGCGAGCCCAAAAGTACGGCAGCGCATAAGCGAGACGTGCACCGATCACCGCTGCCAGGCGCGCCGCATCGAGCGAGAAGAACCATACGCCCGGACGCCCCTCCCGATCCGTCACGTAGGTCCGGACGTTGGTCTCCGCAAAGCGGGATAACCACGGCAGCGCGGGCAGGCGAGGATGAGTCAGTCCTGTAATCATGAACGGGACCAGGCCCACCCAAGCCTGGCCGTCAAACGAATCGAGTTCGAGTTCCTTCGGTACCAGGGGCCGCACGACGGATGGCTCGTAAGGCCAATGCAGGAATGTGAGATCGCACCACGTCTGGCGCATCAGGGGATGCGTGACGGGACCAGGAGCACCGCTCTGCACGCCGCCATCATAACGTGCACAGCGGCACCGGCAGGAAACCTGTTGACCGTAGTCTGGATTTATCTTACACTGTTGGTGAAATGTCCAAGAGCGATTCTTTGGGGCAGTTCGAACAGCTGGTGCTCACCGCAATTCTGACCCTCGGGGACGATGCTTATGGCGTCACGATCCATTCCAAGGCCGAGGAACTGGCACGGCCCAAAGCGGTCTCGCTGGGAGCAATCTATGTAACGCTAGACCGGTTGGAGGATAAGAAACTGATCTCGTCGTGGCTCTCGGACCCGACACCAGAACGCGGCGGCCGCAGCAAACGCTGTTACCGTCTGGAGGCTCTGGGGGAGAGAGTGCTGCGGGATTCGGCGCTGACCGCTAAGCGCATCTGGGATGTGACCACGCTGGCCTGGGGCAAAGAATGGGGCAAGCGATGGGGAAAGGAATTGGGATGAGTAACCCCGGCCCTCCGAAAAAACTGGAGTCTTTCGTGGCGGCGCTGATACCGCCCGCGTGCCAGGAACATATACTCGGGGATCTCGCCGAACGATACCGCGGCAACTGGCAGTATCTGCGTGAGGCTCTTTGTGTACTTCCCCTGCTGTTGCTGAGCCGCATGCGGCGTGCGATCGACCCGCAGTTGTTTGTGATCGAAGCTTCCGCGGCGTATCTCACCTTCTTCGCAGTGGCGTGGCAATTCTACGGCAATACATTCTTCCGGTACCAGTCGGCGCTCTTGCGGCTCGCTGTGCCCGCACTGGCCACGGTCGGTATTGTTCTTTTGTTCGATGTCTATTGGCGTGATTCGGATTCCAAGCGTTCATTTTGCGTAACCGATTATCTGCATTGGAACGCTCGCGCGCAGAGTTCGGCCGCTGCCGCCGGGCCGGTCGTGCTCTTCCAAATCATACTGGCGGTCAGTCAAGGCTTGCATCGGCCCATGGCCGTCCTCATTCTCGGCGGACTCGCCAGCGTGCTGCTCATCACCATGCTGCGCATCGCCCTCGTGCCTGGCTCGCTTGGGCAAGTTCAGCAAGCGCTCGAATGCCGCGCGGTCGATCCAGTCCGGATGTCACCCGAGGAGATTCGTACGGCCGCGGTCAAGATGTACCGGCGTGGTCAGGCGGCGCGAAACATGCTGTTGATCGTGGTCTGGCTGCCGGCTGCCACATGGGCGCGTGAGATGTGGCACTCCTCGAGTTTCGTCTCCGGTCTGGGTTGCGGCATATCGCTCGCCGGCTTGCTTTACGGCGTTTATGTGATGCAGAAAGCGTTTTCCAGCGGCGGACGCCTGGCGCCAGATTCCTCTCCGGAAATCTGCGTGGAGTTCTGCCGCCGAAATCTGGAAAGCAGGCGCGATTTCCTGCGCCGCATCTGGCTGCAGGTAATCGGCCCGATGCTGGCGGGCACGCTTCTCGTGATGATGGCTGAACCCGAGACTCTGGTTTTGTGGCAGCGGCTCCCCTGGCTCCTGGGGGCCGCAGTCTTCTATTCGGCGGTGGGTTGGCTCGCCCAGCGCCGGGTGCCCGTGTTTCAACGCCAGATCGACGCCCTGGGCCCGCTTCGGAACCGTTAGTCTACGAGCCGCGCTTTTCGATCCAGGGCAAGTAAGCCGCGCCGTAGAGACCGGCTTCGTTCCCTAACGTGGCTGGTTCGACGCGCGTCGTGTCCTTCGTCAAACGGTAGGTAGCGGAGCGAGTCTCCAGCATGCGCATCATCGGCGGAGCGAAGAATTCCCACGCCGCTAACACGCCGCCGCTGAGCAGATACAGCGGAAAATTGAACGTGTTCACCAGCAGCGCCAGCGTCATGCCTAAAGTCTCGCCCATCACGCGCCAGATTTCGCGCGCTTCGGCACCTTCGCCGCTCTCCTGTTTCGCTAGGTCGTAGACATCTTTGGAGGTGAGGTTGTCGCCTAAATGCAGCAGCTTGGCCATGGCGGTGACGGCGGTAGCGGAGGCATGCTTCTCCACGCACCCCTGGCTTCCGCAGCGGCACGGATTGCCATTCGCAACCACCGGAATGTGCCCCAGCTCGCCCGCCATGCCTTGTGCGCCGCGGATGATGCGGCCCCCGGAAATGATGCCGCCGCCGACGCCCGTTCCCAGCGTCAGCAGCACCAGATCCTCTACGTCGCGGCCCGCTCCCATCCACTTCTCACCCTGCGCCGCCGCATTGGCGTCATTTTCCAGAATGACGAAGGTGTTCAGCCGGTGCTCGATCTCGTCGCGAATGGGAAAGTTTTCGAGAAACGGCAAATTGGGTGAATTGCGGATGATCCCTTCCTTAATAAGGATGAAGCCGGGTACGCCAATCCCGATACCGGCTAACCCTTCGGCGCCGTGCTTCTCGCGTAATTGCGTGATGCCGCTCACCATGTCGTTCATCACCGCCGCGCGGCCTTCGGAAAAGTGCACGGAACCGGAAATTTTGTCCATGATCTGTCCGGAACGGCTGATAGCCGCGGCCCGGTGATTCGTGCCGCCCAGGTCCACTCCGATCGTGTAATCAGGCATTGAACGGCAGCATAGCACGGCGGCTCAGGAATGCCGATCGATCTCGGGGTCAGGCCGCACGAAGAATCGGTGGTGACGACGCGGCCTATGGAGCCACAATTGCCGCTTGAAGTTTGACTGGCGGCTACAGTTAGCAGCCAGAGGGGGCGAGTGCTACGATTACCAAACTAGATGCCCGGAATTAGAACTTTTTAATTCGCTGGAATAGACCGCCATGCTACAAAATATTAACGAAGCGTTTTGGCTTTACGTCGATATGAGTAGGTAGAGACGAGCGATGAACGGCGAGAGATACATCGCGATACCGGGCAGCAAGACGCACGAGTTGCCTCCTCTTTTAGTGCACGCCGGCGAATACGTGCCCGCCGAGAGCGTAACCGACCTGGGAGCGATGATCCTCGAAGCCGAAGACATGCTGGCGGCGACGGACGCGGATGAGCGGCTGCTGGAGCAGAGGAAGTTCGATCTCGCCTTACAACTGGCCGAGCATTACAAAGCGTTGATGTCGCATTGGCAATGGGGCGACTCGGTGCTCGAGTGGATCCGCCAGTGCGAGATGACGTTTGAATACGAGGACGCACTGCGCAATCTGTTGCATCCCGATGTTTGGCCGCACGCCAGCCGCGCCAGCTTCGTGACGTTGTTGCGGGAGAAAGAAGTGTCCACTCCCGGTGTCGCGCTGGAACGTGCTGTCGGCTTGCGCTTGACGTTCCGCCAACCGCCGCCGATCGATTGCTTCTCCAACCAGTTCCTGCTGTACCTGAATTCCACCGTGGCCGATAGCGCCTATCGGACTTGGTCCCATCTGATCCCCGACCAGTTAACATTGCTGCCGCCGGAGCGATTCCACTTTGAAGTCCTGAACGTCGATAACTGATGCGCGCCGCATTCCCCTACACGCCCACTCTCATTCACGCCCCCTGCCCCCCTCATGTGGGTCGATCACGGCAAAACCGTCAAAATAATCGACCCGCTTAGAATTACATAGCTGCTATCTATCGTTTTCCCCCTTATTCCACCGATAGATTCAAATTGGGAGCAACCGCAGGCTCTCCGCTTGCGGCCTCCCTACAACCAGAAATGAGCACCGGTCCGATTATCATCATCGACGGATTGTGGCTCTAAGTAGTTCAAAACTCTAGTCGCGCTCCCCACAGGCGCGTTCTTTGCTCATCCCCACAACGGGGCTTTCCACATTTCGGAAAAAAACTGGTACTATTCTTTGGGGGTATTCCTAAGATATCGAAAGGGAATATTTCCCAAAGAAGCACCAGGTCCGTTCTTCTTCTTATCAATTTCAATTTTGGACCGGGACCTCGGTTTTGTGATGAGAGCCAGCATCTGGGGTTGTTGCCTTTTCGCAGTCTCGTTCGTCGGCGGCGCCGGTAAGACCACGCCGGTCCACAGGGCGCTGCCCTTGCTGAGCGCGGAACAACGCGCGCGCCGCGTCGCACCGTATCGCGAGCGGCTCGAGCGCGGCCGGGAATTGTTTCGCAATAGCCAGTACAGCCAGGCCGCTCCCATCTTTCAATCGGTGTTTGAAGACGCCAACGCTCACGCGCTTCCTGAGGTCGCCGGACGCGCCCTTGGTAATTGGGGCGGCTGCCAATACGCGATGCATCAGTATCAAGCGGCCTTGCGCGCGTATCTGGAAGCGCGGAGACTCTACCAAGCCGGCGGGGACACGGCCGGCGTGGCTTTACTGGATACCAACCTCGCATCGCTCTACCACGAAATGGGCGCGGTCGACGCCAGCGCGCAATGGATCGAACGCAGCATGAAACAAGCCCTCGATCCGGCACGCGCCAAGCATCTTCCCGAGCTCCAACTGCAGATGGCCATGATCCGCGCACAACAAGGACGCATGGCGGAGGCCGCTGAATTATTCCGGAAAGGCATCGACGGCGCGGACCAGCAGGGCAACTTGGAACTTTATTTTAAAGGTTGGAACCGGTGGGGCGAAGCTCTGCTGGAGCATGGCGAATTCCCACGGGCGGAAGCGGCGCTCCTGAGAGCCTTTTACGCCGGGAAAATTCACCGCCTGGACCTGGTGGAAGCGTACGGTGATTTGGGCCGCTTACGGCAAGCGCAAGGTGATCTGACATCAGCGTCGGTGCTCCTGGACAGAGCAGTGGAACTGACCAATGCGCCTCAAGGAAGCACGCCGACCTGGAACCTTTATCATGCCCGCGGCACTCTCCGATTCGCGCAGGGACGGATCGAGGAAGCACTCAACGATCTCCGCATTGCGTTACGGCTGGGACGGGCCTGGCGCTGGTCGGCTCCCAGCGACGATACCAATCACGTTGCCAATGAGCGCCGCCTGGCAGAGCTCCACTCCACCTTCACCGAAGTAGGCAACAGGCTGTATTTAACAACGCACGATCCGGCGCTGATCCGTGAAACTTTTGAAGCGGACGAAGAGAACCGGGCCGCCAGCCTGCGCTCCTTGATTCGCGATCCGGAAACAAGCGAACCGGATCTGCCATCCGCGTATTGGGAGGCGATGGGCCGTTTGCAAGACGCCGAGATCGCTGCATTGCGCGGCACGGCACAGTCCGGCGGCATTGCGGCGGCACGAGCAGAACTGGTGCATCTCGATGCCGCCCTCGGTCCGGAACTGCGCCCGCTGCCTCCCAACCTGGCCGAAGCTACAAGCCTGGCGCTGCACCGCGATTCAGCATTCTTCAGTTTTCATTTGGGTGATGCGGCTTCGTGGGTATGGGCATTGGATCGCGACGGTATCGAGGTCTACGCGCTGCCGCCTCGCCGGGCGATCGAAACCCAGTGCCGGGCGTTGGTGAAGGCGCTCGCACAAAGTCAGACGGACGCCAATGAGCTTTCCGCCGCGCTCTTTCGCACGTTGTTCGGACCCGTATCTCCCCGTTTCCGCAAGGCCTCCCGTTGGCTGCTGGCGCTCGATGCGACTTTGTTCGAGGTTCCGGTGGCGGCACTGGTAGAGGTTTCTGCGCCGAATCCAATATATGTGGCCGAGCGGCACATCGTGGAATCGGTGCCCGGCGCGGCGTATTGGCTCGAATCGCTCGAACGCCCGGAGCCCCACCTGTCCTCTGTATTGGTTGGCGTGGGCGACCCGATTTACAATCGCGCCGACGCGCGGCTGCGGCATTCTTACAGCGGCAGCGACATCCTGCCCTTGCCTCGGCTGGTGGCGAGCGGCAGTGAAGTGGAGTCGTCGGCAAAGGCTTGGGAAGGTCCGGCGGTTTTGCTCCGCGGGCAAGAGGCGTCGCGAGAGAGCCTTTTGGAGCAGCTGCGCCGGAAGCCGGCGGCCGTGCACGTGTCTACTCACTATCTGGAATCGGCGGCGCAATCCCACTATGCGCTGATCGCGCTGAGTCTCACGCCGTCCGGGCAGATGGAGCTGCTGTCACCCTTTGAAATCTCCCATTGGCGTGTTGCGACTGGCCTCGTTGTTCTGAGCGGCTGCCACTCGGCGGCCGGCGCGGCCATTCCCGGCGCCGGCGTGCTGGGGCTCACGCGCGCCTGGCTGGCGGCTGGCGCGCAGTCCGTGGTGGGCACGCTTTGGAATACCCCGGACGATGATGGGATCTTATTTCGCGCGTTTTACCAGAGTTTGCACCGCTCGGCGGAGTTCGACGCCGCGCGTGCGCTCCGCGATGCACAACTGGAATTAATACACTCCGGCGGCCGGTGGGCCCGTCCGGATTATTGGGGAGCCTACTTCGTGGTAGGGAACCAAGGAAAGGCGGTAACCCCGCAATGAGCTTGCCCTCTTACTCTGAACAAAAATCTCCCGTGGTATCCGAACCAAGCTGGGGTCAGGTTGTCGATCGCATTCGGCATGGAGACCCAACGGGGATGGAGGAGCTCTACCGCGTCTTTGCTAAAGGCGTTCGCTTCTTCCTGTACCGCCAACTGGGACCACACGATTTGGATGACAAGGTCCACGATGTGTTTCTGATCGTGACTCAATCGATCCGCAACGGCGATCTCCGGGAACCGGAGCGGCTGATGGGATATGTGCGGACGGTGGTGCGCCGCCAGGTAGCCGCGCACATCGAGACTGCCGTCCAGGCACGCCGAAACCACACCGACCTGGAAGGGGGAGTGGTACTATCCGCCCGGGGGCCAGACCCGGAGAAGGGTGCGATCGAGCGCCAGAATGAGCAACTGGCGATGCGCGTCCTCAATAGCATCGCCAAACGCGACCGGGAAGTCCTGATTCGGTTCTACTTACAGGAGCAGACTCCCGACGAGATCTGCGCCGCAATGCGGCTTACAGAGACCCAATTTCGCCTGATTAAATCGCGTGCCAAAGCGCGTTTTGGCGAGCTCGGGAAGCGGCGCTTCTCCCTGCGAAGTGGGTATAGAAGGGTCTAACCGCATCGGCGTTACTGGCGTTGCTAAAAGGGATTGATTTCCCTGAGAATGGTACTGGCATCGGGACACCTTCCTAACGAGAAGGGAGGTGGTTCCCATTAAGGCACACGCCATGGCAACAGCCCGTAAGAAAACGCACCCTGACGACTCCGAAATCGAAGCATATTGTCTGGGCAAAGTCCCGGAAAATGAATCGGCTGAGTTGGAAGAGCATCTCCTGCTCTGCGAATCCTGCCAGCAAAGGGTCGCGGAAGTTGATGCGTACGTCAAGTCGATGCGAGACGCGGGTACGCACTTTCGCGCCGAGGAGCTAAGACCACAACGAGCCTGGAGGGCCTCCGGACTGGTTCCTGTTTTGGGGGTCGCTCTGGTGGTTGGTGGGATCGGCACATACGTCTATAATCAGCGCGCTGTGGGGCCTCGCGTTTCAGTCGCACTCGAAGTGACGCGGGGCGCCACAACCGCAGCACGAGCGCCGGCCGGCAGGCCATTACTTCTGAATCCGCAATTGGATGGTCTGCCGGCACTCGGTACGTATCGCTTAGAGATCGTTGATCGCAACGGGAAGCGCGTTTTCGAGCAAGAGTTCTCCACTGGGAAAGCCCTCGAGGCTCCCGCGCAGTCGCCGGGGCTCTACTTTGTTCGTTTGTATACTCCCCAGGGCACACTTCTGCGGGAGTTCGCGCTGGAAACACAAAAAGATCAATAACGGTCCGTTTACAACCAAAAATCCTCCCCCCGTTTTTTCCCAAAAGCTCCCTATTTGTCCGCGGATCCCCGGGACCGCATCCGTAATCCAGTTGTAATTCCAACATGCTACTCTCGACGCGCATTTGCTCTACTCTGAAGCTTTTGCCAAACTGACCCCTATGAACCGCTTTGCCGTGCATAGTCTCTTCTTCGCCGCGCTCATGAGCGTGCCTGCTATCGCCAGCGACCCGATCCAATTACCGACAGGGCTTGCCATCACGCCGGACGCCATGCCCCATTCGGTCGAGATGCCGCTCAATCCTGGATTGCCGGGGCGCCCCGACGTCACGCTCGGCCAGGCCGTCACCACGGCAGCCAGCCCGGACGGCAGCCGCCTGCTGGTTCTTACCAGCGGGTACAACATCGAGGGAGGCCGTGGAGCGCGGTTCAGCGAGTATGTTTTCGTCTACGACATCACATCGTTTCCGCCGCGCCAACTCCAGGCGCTAGCGGTGACCAACAGTTTTTGCGGGCTCGCCTGGAACCCCAGCGGGCAGGAGTTTTATGTGTCGGGCGGCGTAGACGACAAGGTCTACGTGTTTGCGCGCCGGGGCGGCGAGTCGTTTTCGAGGGCGGCCACAATTCCGCTCGGTCATCCGCGAGGAATTGGTTTGTTGTCCAACGCCCCCGCACCCTACAACGCGGAAGCGCCGAAACCGATGGCGGCCGGTATCGGAGTGAGCCCATCGGGCGCGATGGCCGTCGTGGCCAACCTCTATAACGATTCCATCAGCCTCATCGATTTGAAGGCGCGCCGCAAGTCGGGTGAACTGGATTTGCGGCCGGGAATTGCGGACAGCGCGAAAACGGGCGTTGCCGGCGGCGAATTCCCTTACTGGGTAGCGTTCCGCGGCGAGGATGAAGTGTGGATCTCGAGCCCGCGAGACCGCGAGCTGGTAAGGGTGCGGCTGGGCTCCTCGCCGACCGTAGCCGCGCGCATTCGTCTGGCCGGACAACCTACGCGGATCCTGTTCAATCGTGCGCAGGATATGCTTTTCGTGGCCGCGGACAACAGTGACACGGTGGCGGTGGTCGATCCGTCCGCCGGCCGGGTCATCGCCGAATTCGGGATCACCGCTCCACCAGAGTTGCTTCCCCAAAAAGCATTGCCCAAGGGGGCCAACCCCAACGCGCTGGCACTCTCACCGGACGAGCGCATATTGTACGTGAGCGATGGCGGCACGAACGCCATCGCGGTGGTAGCGCTGGAAGCGAACGGCTCCGGGAAAGTCAAGGCTCTCGCGCCCACCGGGTGGTATCCCAACAGCCTTAGCCTGAGCGCGGACGGCAAAACGCTGTACATCGTGAATGGAAAGAGCGTGCCGGGACCGAGCCGCGGGAACTGTCGCGGAGACGTGGGCGCACCGAATATACCCGATTGCGAAAAAACTCCGAACACCTACGTCTACGCACGCGAGAAGTCCACGCTGCTCGCCGCACCTGTGCCTCCCGCGGCCGAATGGGATGCACTCACCAGGCGGGTAGCCGAAAACAATCGGTTCGACCTGGTCCGCCTGGGCAATGAGAATCCGGTCATGGCGGAGATTCGCCGCCGCGTGCACCACGTCATCTACATCGTCAAAGAGAATCGCACGTACGATCAGGTTCTCGGCGATCTGGAGGTCGGCAATGGCGATCCTTCGATCACCGAATTCCCCGAGCCGATCACGCCCAACCATCATTCCTTGGCGCGCCGCTTTGTCACTCTCGACAATTTCTACGATTCGGGCGAAGTCAGCGGCGTAGGCTGGAACTGGTCAGTTGCCGGGCGAACCACCGACTACACGGAAAAGACCGTGCCACCGAACTACGCCGGGCGCGGTTTCACGTACGACTGGGAAGGGACCAATCGCAACGTCAACGTGGGTGTCGCTTCGCTCGAGCAACGGATCGAAGCGCAGCCGCTTCTGGCGCCCGACAAACAGCACCCCGCCGACCCCAACCTGTTACCCGGCACTGCGGACGTGGCCGCGCCGGACGCAGACAACGGCGAGGCGGGCGCGGGTTACATCTGGGATGAAGCGCTGCGCGCCGGGCGAACCATTCGCAACTACGGTTTCTATTGCGACCTGGCGCGCTACGACAATCCGAAGTCGAACCCGGCGTATCTGCGCATTTCGAAGACGCCGTTTGCGGACCACTTGCCCCAGTCCGTACCGACCAAGAAGGCGCTGTGGGACAAGACCGATCTGTTCTTCCGGAGCTTCGATCAAAACAACGCGGACTTCTTTCTCTTCCACGAGTGGGAGCGCGAATTCGACCAATTCGTGGCGGGCAACAATCTTCCGAATCTTACGCTGCTGCGCCTGGCGCACGATCATTTTGGGGATTTCGGCACGGCCCTCTACGGCCTGAACACGCCGGCCATGCAAATCGCGGACAACGATTACGCCGTCGGGATGGTGGCCGAGAAAGTGGCGAATAGCCCCTACCGGGACGACACGCTGATCTTCGTGATTGAAGATGACGCGCAGGATGGTCCCGATCATATCGACGCGCATCGGAGCATTGCGTACGTCATTGGCCCGTATGTGAAGCAGGGCGTCGTGGTATCCGAGCGCTACACCACGGTGAGCATGGTGCGCACGATGGAAGCCATTCTGGGCGTGACGCCCAGCAGCCTGTTCAGCGCGGCCGCGCCGCAGATGACCGAGGTGTTCGACCTGAATCAAACCAGCTGGAATTACCGCGCGGTGGTGCCCGACCTGCTGCGCCAATCGGAGCTTCCGCTTCCGCCGCGCACGGCGGACAATTCGCTGCCGCGGAATGGGCGCTATCTCGCGTTCATGCGCGAGTATCGCAACGGCGCTTACTGGCAGAGGAAGCTCGGCGATATGGATTACGACGAGGAAGACAAGCTCGATACCCCACGCTTCAACCGTGAACTCTGGAAGGGCATGATGGGCCGACAGCCCTATCCTACCGAGCGTTCCGGCAAGGATCTGCGGCAAAACCGCGAAGCGCTGCTGGCGAATTACGGATTTCGCTGATGCGCTGGAAGGCCCTCGCCGCGCTCTGCGCCACGGCCGCGACGCTCGCGGCGCCGCATGCGCCGCTGGACTTTCTTAACCACGGACGGCCGGTGCTCGACGCCCACAACTGCTATCCCTACGAAGGCAAATGGGCCGACCGCATCAGCCGCGCCCTGGGCGCTGGTTTCCCGGTCTCGATCGAGCAGGATTTGACGTGGCATCTCGACCCAGCTACGGGTAAGGGCCGCATTGCGATCTCACACAGCAAAGAGACCACCGGCTCGGAACCTGGTCTGCGCGAATATTTCTTCGAAAGGGTGCGGCCGATCGTCGAGCGGGCGCTTTCCCGGAATAACCGCTCCGAGTGGCCGCTGATTATCTTGCATTTCGATTTCAAGAGCGAAGAGCCTCCGCTGTTGCAAGCAGTGTGGGACCTGGTGGGCGAGTACCAGGATTGGGTCACGACCGCCGTGAAGACGAGCGGTGCCCGCGAGCTGTCGCCCTTCGACGCCAAGCCGATTCTGGTGGTGACCGAGGATTCCGACCGCCAGGAAGAGGTGTTTTACAACCGGGTGCCCGTGGGGGCGAAGCTGCGAATCTTCGGCTCTGCGCACACCCTGGGAATCCGTGCCGGCACACGCGAAGAGCGCATGCACCTTGCGGCCATCACACCGCCCGAAACGATGCTCCCCCTTCCCGCCACGAATTACCGGCGTTGGTGGAACAACTCGTGGGCGGAGGTGGAAGAGGGCAGCCAACGCCGCGCCGGCAATTGGACCCCGGCTGACGCGATGCGCCTCGACGCCTTAGTGGATCGAGCTCACAGGCTCGGCTATTGGATCCGGTTCTACACGCTTGATGGTTTCACAGCGGACGAGGACCGGGGCTGGGACGAGGGTTACAACTTCGGCTCGCGCGAAGCGGTGACGAAGCGTTGGAACGCGGCGATTGCCGCTGGCGTGGATTTTATCGCTACGGATCAGTATGAGGAACTGGCAAGGGTGCTGGCGGCGCACAGGTAGGGACTGAACCACACTGGTGCACTCCGGGTTACATTCAGGAAGGAGATGCCAGGCCGCATCAAATCAGGGCCACGGGATCGAACTCTGCACGAGAGTGTTACGATTCCTGCGGCATTGGCTGGCGAGGTGCGACGCGTGGCAAAGGAACGTCACCTAACGATCAGCCGCGCTTTGGTGACACTGGCAGAGCGCGGCGTTCAAGCAGAGCGCGACGCGAAGGAAAATCTTCGAGCCACCTACAAGAGGTTCTTGCGGGAACAAGAACCCTCCAAGAAGAACGAGGCAGGGAAGGATTTGATTCGCGCCATCTTTGGAAAGAACGCACTTGCCGAAGATCCGTTTTCATGATCTCCCTCGCAGTTTGTGGCAGCCTCTTCTCCAACGTGTCGCCGAGCGCAAGGTTCCTCTAGCCGGTCTGGAGCGCTTACAGGCTTGGGTAAAGTCGGAGCCGTTCGCGCCTGACGGGGATTGGTACGAGGATTTCGGGGCTTTCATCTTGTCCCCGAGTTTACGGATTTGTGATAGTGCTTCGCCCCGCGGAGACGGCAGGCCACAAACGACGATGGCCTGCCCTACAATAGCGTTACCACCGTGGCTCCCCAGCCTCCGGCTTCGGCGGGCGCATCGTGATAATCGAGGACGAAATCGGTGCGCGCCAACACGGCCCGCACAATTTCGCGCTGCACGCCAATCCCACGGCCGTGGATGATGCGCAGCGCTTTGAAACCCAGGCGCTGGGCCTCTTCCAGGTAGGCTTCGACGACGTCCTTCACATCGCGCGGCGGGACGGTGTGGAGGTCGAAGACATCGGTGATCGGTATGCGAATGGGTTCCGGTTCCATGCCCAGAAAAAGCAAAAAGCCCGATCAGCCGAAGCCGACCGGGCCGAATGCGATTACCGTACTGCGACGCACCTGATGCTAAGCGACCTGCCGGGACCGATACTGACTCAGGATCGCTTCCATCTGATCTTTCAAACGAAGTTTCATCTTCTTCAGACGCGTTTCCTCCAGCTGTTCCTCGTGGGTCAGATGGGGAAGCGCCTCCAGAGCTTCGAGCGAGTTCGCCAGCTCTGAGTGCTGCCTGGCAAGCCGCTGAAACTCTTCATTCGATTCCATCAGATGCGCCTTCAATTCTTCCTTTGGATTCCGTTCCATATATGAGGCAATTCCTCCTCTGAGGTTGCCACGCCGAGTCGCGTTGGTTCGGAAATAGGCTCGGTGGGTAATCTCGTGCGTGTTCTCCAGGCGGATTGACCGCCTATTGGTCACATTAACATGAATGAAACTTCATAACAATAGCTGGCTCCAGGGGTTCTTGGTAGTACTGTGCTCTAACTGTAATCTCTTCAAAACCCAGGGACTTATAGAAAGCTCGGGCACCTGCATTGGACGCTCTCACCTCAAGAAACAGCGCTCCGGGAGAGCCGCTTATTAATGCCGAGACGAGAGAGCGCGCGACGCCCTGCCTGCGAAACTCGAGTGCGACGGCGAGGTTCAAGATCTCCGATTCACCCGGGACGAGGGTACGCGAGACGAGGAACCCCACCACGCGGATTCCCTCAACCGCAACCAACAAGTCGTGTTGCAGATAGTCGGCGACATCCCATTGCGCGGCCTGCGGGCTGGTGAGTTGAATAGCGCGGATTTCGGCGAGATCCCCCGGCTCACCACGCCGCACGGCTGTCATGAAGAGATTGTCGCGAGCCCGCGCCTACATCTTAGGTGCGTAGTACCCCTTGCGGGCCCGCACCACTAGTCCCGGGCGATCTTTCACCCGAAGATCGACGGTATGGTATTGGCCGTCCGTCTTCAGGGGATCGGGCCGGTAGAAGATGTTGTACTGGTGGCGCAGCTCGTTGGCGATGTTCTCAAACGACTGCTCGAGATCTTCCACCTTGAAGGGGAAGAAGGCGCGGCCGCCAGTCTCTTGCGCCAGGTACCGGACCACCTTATCGCCATCGGTCTCGGCGTGGCTTACGTTGGTGGAAACGATGTAGATCACCACGTCGGCCTTCTGCGCCATTTCGAGGGCTTGGTCGCGGGTGTAGCGGCTCTGGTTGTCCTCGCCGTCGGTGAGGATCACCATCGCCCGGCGAAACTTGTGCTTGGGCTGATCCTGTTGCAACTTGTCGCGGCACGCGAAATAGATCGCATCGTAGAAGGCGGTACCGCCGCCCGGCCGCAGATCGCGCACCGCAGTGCTGAGCGTCTCGGTGTCGTCAATCAAATCGGAAATCAACTCGGCCGAGGAATCGAAGCTCACGACCATGGCCTTGTCCACGCCCGCATGCACGACGCTGGTGATAAACTCGATCGCCGCCTCTTGCTCGAACTTGAAGCGGTCGCGAATGCTGCTGCTGGTATCGACCAGAATGGCGAGGCGCAGGGGCAAATCCGACTCGGCCGTGAACTCCTGAACAACCTGCTTTTTCTTGTTCTCGATGATCTCGAAATCGTCTTTGTTGAGATCGGTAATGAAGCGGCCCTTCTTGTCGGTAACCGTGAACAGCATGTTGACGCGGGTGACGTCCACCAGGATGCGCGCCGTGTCGTCCGTCGAAGGGACTTCGGGTTGGATGGGTGGCGCATCGGCAGCCCAAACCGCGATGGCGATCACGGCCAAAAAGGCCAGCAGGGCCCCTATCTTCATGCCCCGATTATATCGTAGGGAGATTTGGGTAGTTCCGCACCCAAAGTATCCGCGGGGCTCGCGCCGCCACAATCGCCACGGGAATGATCTCGATGGCCGGCTTGCCGCCGCGCGGTTCGACCAGCTTATTCATTTCCGCCCAAATCGACTGAACGGCTAGGGGTGCGTTGTCGGGAATGTTGGCATCGCGCCAGGTAAACGTCTCCACGAAGTAGACCTTGTAGCTTTCTTCGGTGGCGCGCAAGGTCAGATGTGGCGCATCCTGCACAAGATTCAGCTTGCGGACGAGGGACCAATGACGCGCCAGGACGCTGCCCAGTTCCGTTTCCGATCCTGGTTTCGCGTGGAGCACGATCATCACGGTCTCCGGCTGGGCCGGGCGTCCTTGCGCAAAGACAACAACGCTCGAAGTCAAGATGACAATTGCGGCCGCTGTGGCACACCGCAGGGCATATCGATCAGACATTTTTCGCTCCTTCAGTGGGTGCGGGGTTGAGAAGACCCGTAACCGATTCGATCCGGCCGTCCGGCCCAAGCACGAAGACGTTCGTGCCGCTCATGCGTTCCTTGCCATCGGCTGATACGGCAACCCAAGGAGCGAGCACCGTCCCCTGGCACTGGCTGATCTGGCCGCGCGGTTCGAGCCGAATGCCCGGCATGAAGCGATGAGTGGCGGCAATGTGGGCGGATAGATCGGCAAGGCCATCGGTCAGGCTGAACCGGTCGCGGAATTGAACGCCGGCAGTGACGATGCGTGCCAGGGCCTGTGCGCGCTCCTCGTCGTTAGTCACAGCCCACGCGGCGAACCAACCTTGCACCAGACTGGCCGCGTCGCGATAAAGCTCGTCGGCGACCACGTTGGCAAAAACGGCGAGCTGGTAGCGCCAGCCTTGCACGTGATGATCACGAACCGCGGCATCGGCGAACTCATGCGCGAAGCGCAGTCGTGTCCCACCCTCATACAGTTCCAGGTTGATCGTGACGCGCGAACCGCCCGGCGCAATCGGTGTGCCGCTGGCATACCCATACGTAAAGACGATGCGCTCGGGAGCGAGTATCTCGAGAACTTCGCCCGAGGCCTCAGTCGCATCGGGATAGCGGATGCGGACGGCTCCTCCCGGCCGGGGATCGATGGTGGATCCGGCCCCCCACCACGCGGCCCAACGGGCGCTGTCCGTGAAGAAGCGGAAGACGGTCTCGCGCGTGGCCCGGATCACTACGGTACGGTCGAGGCGGTGCGGCAATGTCATAAGCTCCTCATGATTTCTTTGTCTTTTTGGTTCGGGGTCGTGGACGCGGACCGCGGCGCTGCTCTTCGAGCTCGGCCGCAAGCTTCAGGCGCGCGAGCGAATCGTCCCACATGCGCTCGAGCATTTCCCCAACCGGCCCGAAAGCTTCGCGGCGCGCGCGATAGAAACGGAATTGCTTGTCGCCCCGAGTCTCGAGGAGGCCGGCTTCGGCGAGCGACCGAAGTTGCAACGAAATTGCGCCGAAAGTGACATCGGGCATGGCGCGATGGATCGCACCGGCGCTCAACTCTTCTTTCCAAACGAGGCGCAAGATTTCACGCCGCCGGGCCGAGGCGATCGCGGCTAGGACTGCGGGCTCCGGCGACATGAGGTTATTTTAGATTAAACTAAAATATAATGCAAGAAAAAAATGCCCGGCAGGCTGCGTCGACCGCGATACAAGCACCGCTCCTTTTAGTCGCGGCTCGGTAACGGCGCTACTGAGATGGAAGCCGTGACCATAGGGAGCGTTGTCTAAGCGGGCACCAGTTAGCGGGGATGGGGATGCGGCGGGTTACTGCTTTGGCACCGAACTCAGGTTGGCCAGGAGCTTTTCGTAGGCTTCGTCGAGCTTGTTCAGAATGTCCGGACCCGGAAACTCAGCTGTTTCGCCCAAGACATGCGGTGGCTTGTTGGGATCCTGGAAGCGGTCCCACGTTGGAAGATTTTTCCCGTTCGGGTCGCCGGTCTTCGCAAAGTTGACCCAGTACGACGACATCATGTCGGCTAGCGCGCGATCGGTTTCCGACGCGACTGCCAGAGGTGGCGAACTGGGGTCCGGATACACGCGCGGCATCCCCAGATTGTTAAACACATACACAATCTCGGCTGCGTGTGTAGCTTTCAAATCGCGCGCCGCCGGCTCACGGGGCGGCTCGTGGGTGAAGATGTACCAGTGCGCATGTTTTCCGATCGCGGTCTGGCGTTCGGCGAAGAGCCGCGCGCCCCACATCAACGTATCGCGCATGGCCACATTGCCGCCGAAACCCGTGTGCTCGTCCTTGTTGGAACCGACGATGACGTCCACGGGATTCTGCCGGCCTTGGGCAAACGTGATGGATTCATCCTCGGGCACGATCCAGCCGTCGATGATCATGCCGGCACCGCGGATGGTGTTCATCACGTCGTCAGTCGAGCGAGCGCGCAGATCAGCCAGCGAAGGAAGCGGCTGCGGCTCGGCCGGTGGCGCACCGCGTCCACTGCGGCCACCTCCCGCGGCTGCCTGCTCGGCGCGCGCGAGTAGAACCATCGGGGCCATACCCAGCCCCATCCATTGGCCGCTCTCCGCGATGGCACGCTGGAAGAGTCCCTTGGCAACCGGCGACCCAACCAGCCCGCCCACCATGGCGGCGCCTGCGGACTCGCCGAAGATGGTGACGCTGGCCGGGTTGCCTCCAAAAGCCGCGATGTTCGTTTGCACCCATTTCAGTGCGGCAATCGCGTCCATGAGGCCCTGGTTGCCAGAGGCGTTGTGGCCCGACTCCTTGGTGAGTTCCGGATGCGAGAAAAACCCAAACGGCCCCAGCCGGTAATTGAACGTAACCAGAACGACGCCTTTGCGGGCGAGAGCCTCGCCGTCGTTATGCGGGCTTGACCCGGCGCCTTCCGTGTAAGCGCCGCCAAAAATCCAGACCATGACCGGAAGGCGCGCATCGGCACGCGTCGCGCCGGTCCAAACGTTGAGGTAGAGGCAGTCCTCACTAGCCTTCGGCGAATCCGCCAAATCGACCGAAACATTGTTGGGCACTCGCTTGGGCGCGGGGCGCTGCATGCATACGTCGCCGAAGGTATATGCCTTGCGAACGCCAGACCACCGTTCCGGCGGCTGCGGCTCTTTCCACCGCAGCGGCCCCACCGGGGGCGCGGCAAATGGGATTCCCAAATATACGTGAATGCCAGCCGGTAATGGGACTCCCGAAACCAATCCACCGCTGGTCATCACCGGATCGGAGACAGCGGCCAGCGCCATCGTTGCGGAGAAAGCCACGAGCGCCGATGCGAGCTTCATCGGCGCGGCGCCTCGACCTTCGCAGCGCCGTTACCCGCGCGTTCGGCCCGAGAGACGCTGATCCAATCGGGAACTACCTGGTTGTCCTCCTGACACGAGTATTCGAGCAGCTTGTAATCGGGATCGCGCTTCAACGGGAAGCGCGCGGTCCAGGAATGCGTCAGCACCACTGGATCTTCCGTCTTGATCTCGTAAATCAAGAACTGATCGTTGATCCGGGTGAACCGCTCGGTGACCTTCATCTGTTCGCTCGTGGGGAAGCGGTTGCCGGGAGGGGACGCGATCACGGCGGTGTTGGTTTGCGAGGCCCCGTCCCGGAAGTTGGTGGTCTCGACAACAAGCGTATTTCCTTCCCAGTGGCCGCGCGAGACGCCCATCCACTGCTTGACTTCCGGCGGCACAGGCGTGTTGTCATTCAAGGGCACAATGCGCGCATCGTGGATCATCTCCAACAGAATGACGACTTGCCCCGGCGACTGGATAATCTGCACTCCATTGTCATAGCGGAATGGAAACATGGAAACGGGCATGCCGCGGGTGATGCAGCGGTCCCACAAGTCGAAATCGTGGTAGGAATCGAAAACCAACTTCTCGCCCGGCAGTCCCCAACTGCTCTTCATCGCGGCAGAGAGCCGCTTGCCCTCCGGGGTCATTTCGGGAAGCCGGCCATCGGGCGGGTCGAAGATCAGCGAGGTTTGGCGCTGCGGCGTGGTCGGATCAACTACACCGGCGAGAAACGCGCGTCCGACTTCGCCCTGCTCGACGGCGGCGGTGAAATCTTTCGTATAGCGATCGGGCGTTTTGGCGGCGTTGGCCTGAATCGTCTTAAATTCCTCCTCGGTCAAAAACTCCTTGTGCGGATCGCAGGGGGGAGCAGCCGCGCCACCGCGGCCAAACGCGTTGCACCGCTGAAGCGGCGTGCTCCCGACGTAGTTCAGCGGCCAGATTCCCTGCAAGTCGGGATCGCCCCAGGGCGTTTTCGGATGCACCCACCCGGCCGGCGTGCCGATGAAGAAGTTTTTCTCGCTGGGCGGAATCGCAGAGCGGGTTTGTCCGCCGGCAAGCGAGGCAAACACCGCGAGGCAAACAACACAGATTGATTTCGATTGGGTGGGGTACATCGAATGACTCCTCTATGGAACAACTAGCCGCACAAATTCCTTGCGCACGCTTACTTCTTGGCGTCCTCGGGAGGGCCCTCATTGCCGGAGGAACCGAGGAAAATCTTCTTTCCATCGGGCAACATGATATCCCGGCCATTTGCGCGGAACGATCCATCTTTAGCCTGAAAGCCTTCGAAAATGATTTCGGTACCGACTGGAAGCGAGTTCTTGGTGAAGCCGTGGCGAACCAGCGCATTGGGGGAGCCGCCTTCGACCATCCACTCGGTGCTGGTCCCATCCGGGTTATTCACAGCAACGTGGATCCAGGAATGCGGATTGACCATGTCGACCTTGGTAACCGTGCCCCGTAGCTTCACAGGCTTATTCGAATCGAATTCAGCCGTGAAAGCATGATGAGCCGCGAGGGGCAACGCCGCCAACAAAACGCCGACGGCGGCCACCATCCAACCAAGTTTCTTTCCCATAGGTCTCCTTAAAATGCCCGGTATTCCTATCATCGCAAAGCGCGCAGCGGGTGCGTTGCCCAGCGGCTGTTTCCCTTACTGGCCAGGTTTCTTATCCACGTCGCCATACACGAGGTCCTCGACGAACTCGACGCACTTGAAATCCAACAAACGCGCGTTTCGTTCCCGGTGACGATAGAGGGGGAGGCTGATTTTCCACGCTCGGGTGAAGACCGCCGGGTCTTCGATGGTGGCCTCGTAATTCAGCGTGTTGGCGTCGAGCATCGAGTAGCGCTCGACGACGTGCAGGGTATCGGAAGCGAAATTTCCGGCGCGATCAAACCAGGCCCTTCCATTGAACCCGGTGACATCCACCACCAAGGTGTCGCCTTCCCATTGGCCGTTCGATTGGCCCATCCAGGTGTCCACCTCGGCTTCGCGATGCTTGGACATTAGAATGACGCGCGTCGCGGAATCGTATGAGTAGGCCATGAGAATGTCGCCCTGCGATTGGATGATTTGAAACGGATAGGGCATGTAGTTCGCGCGAGGAACGCCGGGCAGGTAGCATTTGACCTCGGGATCGAGCTTCATCCGGTTGGCGAGATGCTCCTTCTTTTTCGCCAGCGCCTCAGGCTTATAGGGAATTCGACCGCCTTCGACCACTCCAAGTCCGGCTGGAATCGCCAAGAGTGCGCCCGGCTGAACCACCGGACCCGCTTGCGCCGGATGGGCCTCCAGGTCCCAATAGGCCGTTGTCATGGCCTGCCAGAGACCGTTGAGATTCGGTTTTCCATCCTTCATCCGCAGGATCGCCGGAACGCCGCGTTGCGCGGCAGGTGTTTGCGCTACAGCGGGGAAGGCCGTCATCAGGAAAGGAATGAACGCTACAAGATATTTGCTTCTGATACGCACCACATGAATCTATCAAATTCCTGTGGGCAGGCAATGGGGCCGCGGAGAGGCTATCTCGGCCAACAAGGTGTCGGGTCCCAGCCGGCGGCGTCGGCTTGTTTCTTAAAGGTGTACGTTCTTACGAAGGGTTGGGTGAGGTACGTGGGATCTTCGAGCATCGCGGTTACGGCAAGGTACGCCTGGCCATCGGCGCCCGTGAGCCGGTTGAAGTACTCGGTGAGAACGGCGCTTCCGCTATAGGGCACGCCGTTCTTGCGCAGATAACCCGGCCGCATGTTGGTGGTCACCACTCTCAAAGTGCCACTTCGGGAGCGCTCATCCGGGCCACCGCCGCGGGTGTAGCCGATGCCGCCGAGATCGAGCAGAGCACGACCGGAAACCTGCCACTGCGCGGCGGAATATCCCTGCCAGCCCGGCTCGCCCGGCGGCGTGGGTTGCGGGCCGAAATGCAGCAGCCGGGTTTGCATGCCGGCGTCGGCATCGATGCGCAAGGTGTTGTCGTCGCTCCAGGTGACGTGCAATCGGCCGGGCCGCTGCATGACGCCTACGGCTCCATAGGCGCGGCACTGGTTGCCTTCGGCCTCATCTTTTGCGGGATCCCAGGCCAGAGCGGCGCGGCGCGCGGCGGCGTTGATCGGCAGATACACTATGTCTCCCTTTTGCGGCGTCACGCGGAAGCGCCATTCATCCACGATGAGCGAGGCCCAGTAGCCGCTCAGATCGATGGGTGCAGCAACGCGCGGTGCGACGGGTGCCGGAGCCTGACCGCCGCGAGTTTGCCCAGGAGCAAGCGAAACCGCAGCCGCCAGGGACATGCACGCAGCCAGCCTTGCACCGCATCTCACGGTTTGAGTTCCACCATCACGGCATGTTGATTACCGCTGACGAGTGTTTCCGTGTGAGATCGGTCGCGGCGGTTGAACCGGACCATGCCGAATTTGTAATCGTTCACAACGCCTTTGCCATCCGGCGTGGTCGATTTGAGCGGCCCATCCTCAAAATACGTCACCACGACATCCTTATCGTGGAAATGCATGGGCGTGGGAACTCCCGGCTTCCAGGCGTAAGCCCAAACGATCACCTTGTCGTTCTCGAGCACCTTCTTCACACGCGGACGTGGAAAGGCGTTGGGATAGCCGGAGGTGTTGGGGAGACCCGGAACCGGGTGATCCTTCAGATCGATCACGACGAAGCGCGTTCCCTCTTCTCCGGTCACCGCTCCTGGCGGGGAGTACACCGCGTCGCCGGCTTTGTGCATCGCGCCCGCAGTCAGCCACACAGTAACGGAAGCGTTCGGCTGCGGCCCGCTGGGGTTGGCTTGGCCCTTCTCCCACGTCACATCAGAAATGCTGACGCGTTCGTTGTCGATGATTGGCTGGGCGGCATGGAGACCTGCTACGGTGAGTAACCAAGCGCACGCGAGCGCCAGAGCGGAGACGACTCTCATATTGCGGTCGAGGCTAACATACCGGGGCATTACGGTCAAGAAGCGGTAAGGTATAAGGGTTGGCACCGCTTCGTACTTAGGGTCCGGAGGTGGCGAGATGAAACGATCCCTTCCAGTGGCAACTGCTCTGGCCGTAATCCTCTCTGGAGCGGTTCTTTCGCAGGCCGGTGAGCCGGTTCACAAGGGCCGCTTCGAGCGCATTCAGGTTCACGGGAAATCGCTCGAAGGGAATCTCGAAGGCGATTCGCCGGATCGCGACGTTTCGGTGTACCTCCCACCCAGTTATGCGACCGAACGCAACCGCCGCTACCCGGTGGTCTATCTCCTGCACGGCTATACCAACACCGACGAGGGCTGGTACGGGCCGGGCGTGAAATCGGGTTTTCAGAGCGCGAACACCACGCTGCCGGCAGTCGCCGATAACGCCATCGCGAATGGCGCCGCGGAGATGATCCTGGTGATGCCGAATGCGTTCACCGTGTACCAGGGCAGCATGTACTCCAACTCGGTAACCACGGGCGATTGGGAAGCATACATCACGCACGACCTGGTGGAGTATATTGACGCCCACTACCGCACCATTCCGCAACGTGCGAGCCGCGGGTTAGCGGGCCACTCGATGGGCGGCTACGGCACCATACGGCTCGCCATGAAATATCCGGATGTATTTTCGAGCATCTACATTTTGAGCGCGTGCTGCCTGAACGCCAACCTGAACCCGCAAGGAACCGGGATGGCGAAGGCCGAAGCGATCCACAGCCGTGACGATCTGGCGAAAGCCGATCGCGGCGCGATGACTATGCTCGCCGAAGCAGCCGCGTGGTCGCCGAATCCGCAGAATCCACCGTTCTTCTTCGACCTTCCTTCGCAGGATGGCAAGGTTCAGCCGGAAGTTGTGGCCCGCTGGGTGGCCAATGCACCTTTGGCGATGCTCGATCAATACGTGCCGAATCTGAAGCGGCTTCTGGCCATCGCGATCGATGTGGGCGATCAGGACGGGCTGGCCGCCAGCAATCAGGAACTAAGCCGAGTGTTGACGCAATTCGGCATCGAGCATTCCTTCGAGACTTACGCTGGCGACCACACCAACCGCATTGCGGCGCGGGTGGAAACGAAGGTGCTTCCGTTTTTCTCGAAACATCTGTCGTCCGTGCCTAACCGGCATGGCGCCACTCGGTACCGACCTCTTGCGAACCAGCGCTGAAATCCTCGAATACGAGCCGCTGCGCGACGTGCTCGGCCGGTACTTGTCGAGCCCCATGGGCCGGCGCGAGTTGGAGAAGATCGAGCCGCACACCGATCGCGAGCGCCTCACCGAGGATCTGGAAGAAGCGGGCGAGGCGATCGGCTACCTGCGCATTGCCGCGCGTCCGCAGCCGGCTGCGCGTGGAGCGGCCATCCGCATCGACTTCAGCGGGCTACCCGATCTCGCGCTTCCGGTGAACAAGTTGCGGATTGAGGGCGCGAGCCTCGATCCGAAAGAGATCTTCGACATTTTCGTGCTGCTGGATCGCGCGGCTGACGCCAAATCGGTGCTCACCGCCGCGGCGGAGCGCTTCCCCAAGTTAGGCCGGCGCGCTCAGACCATCGGCGATTTCCGCGCGCTGCTGAAAGATCTGGAAGGCAAGATTCTGCCCGATGGCACCGTTTCCGATCATGCCAGCGTGGCGCTGGCCCGCGTTCGCCGGGATATCGAACGGCAGAAGAAAGCGATTCAGGAATCGCTCGAGCGCTTCTTGCGCGCGCACCGGGAAGAGGGCGTGCTGCAGGAGGAATTCGTCACCATCCGCAATGAACGCTTCGTCGTGCCAGTAATCGCCGGCCAGAAACGGAAGCTCGATGGCGTGATTCATGGAACCAGCTCGAGCGGGCACACGCTTTTTATCGAGCCTCTGGAAACGATCGATCTAAACAACGAGCTGGTGCGACTGGCGGAAGAGGAGGCACGCGAAGTTCACCGCATCCTGCGTGAGATGACCGACCGTCTGCGCGGTTACGGCGATTCCATTACGCAAACCCTCGCCACCATGGCAGAGCTGGAGTTGATATTCGCCAAGGCGCGGTTCGCCGTGGAGTTCGATTGCGTCATCCCGCGTTTTGGCGAGCGCCTGATTTTGAAAGAAGCGCGCCATCCGCTGCTCGAGGACGTGTTGCGGCGGCGTCACAAAGCGGCGGTGCCGATTAGCCTGGAAATGACTCGCGAGCAGCGCACGCTCTTGATCAGCGGACCGAACACGGGCGGTAAAACGGTCACGCTCAAGACCGTCGGCTTGCTCACCCTGATGGCGCAATCGGCGGTACCGGTGCCGGCGGCCGAGGCGGAGTTTCCGCTGTTTGAGCAGGTGCTGGCCGATATTGGAGACTACCAGTCGATTCAGGAAAACCTTTCCACTTTTTCCGCCCACGTTTCCAACATTCGGGAGATGGCCCTGGATGTGACGCCGGACTCGCTGGTACTGCTCGACGAATTGGGCGCGGCAACCGACCCGGAAGAGGGTGGCGCTCTGGGTGTGGCGATCGTCGAGCACTTCCGCACGGCGGGAGCCTACACCCTGGTCTCGACCCACCTGATGGCGCTGAAGATCTATGGCGCCGGGACCGCCGGCGTAGTAAACGGATCGATGGGGTTCGATGAGCAGACGTTCGAACCGACCTTCCACCTTCGCATCGGGCTACCCGGAAAATCCGCGGGTTTGGAAATCGCCACGCGGCTCGGCATGCCGGAGGACATCATGCGCCGGGCGCGCCACTCGCTGAGCGATCGGGAACGCGACGTTACCCAGTTTCTGGATGAACTGCATCGCCGGATCGAGGAGACGCAGGGTCTCGAGCGCAGCTTGCGCGAGCAGACGGCGGCATTGGAAAAGCGCGAGCGAGAATTGGCGCGGGAATGGGAGCAGCGCGAAACAGCCAAGCTGAAGGAACTGGAGCGCCGCACCGATCAGGCGCTGGCGCGTTTCGAGGAGCAGGCGCAGGAAACCATCGGCAAGATTGCGCAGAGCGCCGAGCAGCGCAAGGCTGCGCAGGAAGCGCAACGGCGCATTTCGAAAACTAAACGGGAGCTGCGCGAGGAGTTCCAGGCCACTGTGCTTTCCACCCAGGAGGATTCGCGCCAGGGCGACATCCGGCCGTTGCGCATCGAGGAGGGCTCGCGCGTCCGCTTGCGGGATGTGCGGGAGCCCGCGCGTGTGCGGCGCAAACTGAGCGGCGACCGCCTGGAAGTGGAGAGCGGTTTCATGAAGATGCAGGTTTCGGTAGACGATGTCATCGAGGTGCTTGCCGACAACGCCCCTGCTGCGAGCAAGCTGCCCAAGGGCGTGAGCTACCGGCCGGCGGCCGAGTTGTCGCCTGTCTACCAGGAGCTCAACGTGATCGGACAGCACGCCGAAGAAGCGCGCGATGCGGTGGATGAATTTCTGGACCGCGCGGTGATGGCGACGGCCAGCCGCGTCCGTATCGTCCACGGTTTCGGCATGGGCGTTCTGCGGAAGACCATTCAAGAACTGCTCAGCCGCCATCCCCACGTGGCGCGCTTCTATCCAGCCCCACAGCAGGAGGGCGGAGCGGGGGCTACGATTGTCGAGATCAAGGATTGACGATGCGGCTGAAGATCGTGCAGGCCGGAGAAGCCGTCCTGCGCACACGCGCGCGGGAACTCTCACGCGAGGAAATCCGGAGCGCCGAGATTCGTCAGCTCATCGAGTGGATGCGTGAGACGATGCGAGATGCCCCCGGCGTCGGTTTGGCCGCGCCGCAGGTGGGGCTCGCATTGCAATTGGCCGTCATCGAAGATCGCGAAGACTTGCAGAAGACCATCGCCCCCGAGAGGCTGGCGGAGCGTGGCCGGCGGCCCGTTCCCTTCCACGTGATCATCAACCCAACCCTCACCCTGGAGGGCGAGAGCGTCGAGTTTTTCGAGGGCTGCCTGAGCGTCACCGGTTTTGTGGCGCTAGTTCCACGCGCACTGCGGGCTCGCGTGGATTGCCTCAACGAGAACGGCGAATCGGTTCGCATTCAAGCCGAAGGTTGGTATGCGCGGATCCTGCAACACGAGATCGATCATTTGCACGGCACACTCTATTTGGATCGGATGAAGAGCCGCTCGTTCATGACCGTCGACCATCTGACCCGGCACTGGAACGACCTGCCGATGTCGGAAGTTAAGCTTCGGCTGGGGGTTTGATCGCGGCCTCAGGCCCAGCTTCCACTTCAGCGACCGGTTGCCGTCGCGAACGGAACGGGAGTACCAGCAAGTACCCCAGGTCGGCGCCACGTTCCTGTGGGAACTCCTTCAGCCCGGTGAGGAGCCCGGCTTGGCCCGCCGCGGGCGAACTGAGATATGTCCGGAACAGGCGGTCCCACATCGGAAATATTTCGCCGAAATTCCGGTTCTGCTCCGTTATCTCCTCGGAATGGTGAATCCGGTGCAAATCGGATGTGTAAAACACGATTCGGATCAGTTTTTCCAGGCGCCTCGGAAGAGTCGCGTTTGCATGATTAAACAGACCTTGAAAGGTGCTGATCATCTGCCACGCCAGAACACCCGCAACTGGCAAAGACAACAGCGCAATCGCGCACATTTCCCCCCCAGTCGTAAACAACGACTCGACCGGATGGAAGCGGCCCGCGGTTGTCACATCGAAATCCGGGTCGGAGTGATGTACTTGATGCAAACGCCACAAGATCGGCACGGCGTGACAAGCCCAGTGGGTGGCGAATCTGGTGAGATCCAGCGCTAAGATCGCCAGAACGCACCGGACAACCAGTGGCAGCGACAGAAAGTTGAGCAGCCCATGCCGGCTTTGCGCAAACGCAGCGGCAACCAACGTTGGGCTACTCCAGCGCAGAACTGCGTACAAGAACACGGGCTCGGAGAACAGCAAGATCAGATGGGAGGTCCACCGTTTTCCTTCCGGAAGCACCAGGGCGCGTCTGGGTCGAAAGGACTCCCAGATCGCAATGGCGAGGAACGTTGAGGCGAGAATCACCCAATTAAGACCGTGGATGGTCTGCATTCTTCCCATTTCAACCTATGGAATCGCGCCACGGCCAAGTTGTCAAGGCACAGCTGGCCGATTACAGGCGCGCCGCGTCGGCAAAAAAAGGCTGGCGGCCCGCTGGCGCCAATTTGCTTGATGCAACAAAGATGCCCATGTTAGAATTCTTGAATCAAATCAGAAAATCGCTGGCCGGCGGGCGCATTGAGCTTCGCTCCAGTCTCAGAGGTGACTTTCATGAGGAAGTTGATTGGCCTTGTACTCGTGATGATGGCGGTCGCTGGAGCTGCTTGGGCCGGTGAGTCGCCCGAGATTGATCCCACGGCCGCGGTGGGCGCGCTAGCGCTCCTAGGCGGAGGCGCATTGGTGATTCGAGGCCGGCGCCGCACAGGGTAGGATAGGAATTTCGTTGGCTTGACCTCGGCTTCTACTGCCGTCGCGCCACCTCGCGCTGCTGGCCTCTTCCGCTCGGCCCCACTGATTCGTTTGCTGCTCATCGCGGGGATCATCCTGCTGGAAAGGGCCTACCTCGGCACAAAGTTTTCCACAGACCTGCGGCCTCAGTACCTGCTCCTACCCTTTGTTCTTCTCGTTCCCTTAATTCGTCACGCACAACTGCGCTCCGATCTCGAACGACTTTGGATGCGCTTCCACGGTGCGCGGTTCTATCCAGCGTACTTTGCGGCGCACCTTCTGGCAGTTCTCATTTGCACGGTCATCTCGTGGCCTGGGTTTGAGACCGGCACACTGAGCGATAGCCGCGTAATCTTGGCTTACGGGGCATATGTGGCCGGAGTTTGTTTCCTGCTGTCCGCCTTTTTTCCAGTCAGTGTGCTGATAGACGAAGTACGGAACGCTGGAGCCACCTGGCTGCACGCATTGATCGGGGCGATCGCTACCTGGTGGCTCGTCGGTCTTTCCTGGTCGGCTTGGATCGAGTCATCCAACCCGCTCACGCCGGTCACGTTCCAGGCGGTCAAGATAGTTCTCGGCCTGTTCTTCCCACAAGTCTATTCCGACCCCCTGCACCTGCGCCTGGGTAGCGGCCGCTTCAACGTGACGGTCAACTACCAGTGTTCCGGGGTCGAAGGACTGGCATTGATTCTGGTCTTTTGTGGCGCCTGGCTCTGGTATTTCCGCTCCGAGATTCGGTATCCCCGCGCATTCGTCCTGCTGCCGGCGGCTTTGCTTTCGATGTGGATGCTCAACGTTGGCCGGATCGCGGGGTTGATCCTGCTTGGTAATGCGTTCGGCCGGGAAGTCGCTCTGGGCGGCTTTCATTCACGAGCAGGCTGGCTCGCCTTCAACAGCCTGGCTTTGGTGTTCTGCGCGGTGGCGGTGCGCAGTCCCTGGTTCCGCAAGGATGCCGTAAGCCTCCGCCGCGATGCTGCCTGGCGCAATCTCACGGCCGTGTATCTTCTGCCGTTTCTGGCAATCCTGGCAGCATCATTTGTCTCGCGCGCCTTTTCCGGCACCTTCGAATGGCTGTACCCTCTCCGCTTTTTCGCCGCGGCAGCCGTGTTGTGGTATTTCCGTGCTGACTACCGGAACATTGGCTGGAAATTTTCCTGGCTCTCTCCCGTTTTGGGCGTGCTGGTGTTTGTAGCGTGGGTTGCCTGGGTGGGAGCTCGCGGACAGCTTCAGAATCCTGTGCTCGCCGCGGGTGTAGCTTCGCTTGCTCCCGCCGCTCGGCTGGCATGGCTCGCGCTTCGCATCGCGGGTGCGGTGACAGCGGTTCCGATCGCTGAAGAGTTGGCGTTCCGCGGCTACGCGGCTCGACGATTGATGAGTGGCGACTTCGACCTGGTGGATCTGCGCAAGCTATCCGCGCTCGGAGTCATCGGCTCCTCGGTATTGTTCGGCATCCTGCACGGCAACCTTTGGTTAGTGGGCATACTCGCGGGCTTGGTCTACGCGATCGCCGTCCGGAAAGACGGCCGGCTCGCGGATGGGATCGCAGCCCATGCCACCACCAACGCGCTGCTGGCGGCCTGGGTTCTGTGGCGCGGTGATTGGGGCCTCTGGTGAACCTTAGTTAACGCGACTCGCGCTGTGCACCAAGCCCCAGTAAGACCAAGTACAATTGCGAGTTGAACCCGGAAAATCCATTGCGCGTTGCCATTGTCGGCTGCGGTCTGATCGGCCTCAAGCGGGCTACGGCATTGCGGGGATCCACGGTCACGGTGAGCTGCGATCTATCCAGCGAACGCGCCGGCAAGCTGGCATCAGGCTATCCGGGGTGTGGGGTGACAACTGACTGGCGCGAGGCAGTGAATCGGTCCGACATAGATGCCGTGATCGTTGCCACCACTCACGATGCGCTGGCGCCGATCACCACGGCCGCTGTGGCGGCGGGTAAGCACGTGCTGGTGGAAAAGCCCGCGGCTCGCTGCGCCGGTGAGCTTGATCATATTGCCGAGACGGCGCGCCGCACGGGCGCACTCGTGCGCGTGGGTTTCAATCATCGCTTCCACCGCGCCTTCCGCAAAGCACGCGAAATCTTCGAATCCGGCAGCTTGGGCGAACTCATGTTCGTTCGCGGCCGATACGGTCATGGCGGCCGCCCTGGCTACGACCGGGAATGGCGCGCCCGTCCGGAACTCTCGGGCGGCGGAGAACTGATCGATCAGGGCGTCCACCTGATCGACCTGGCACGCTGGTTTCTCGGTGATTTCCCGAACGTCGCCGGCCGCTCCCGCACTTATTTCTGGGACACGCCGGTGGAAGACAACGGATTCCTCCTGCTCGAAACCGCGCGCGGCCAGGTAGCTTTTTTGCACGCCAGTTGGACCGAGTGGAAGAACTTGTTTTCGTTTGAAATTGCAGGCCGCGTTGGGAAGCTCGAAATTTCCGGGCTGGGCGGCAGCTACGGCGTGGAGCGGCTCACCTGGTATCGCATGTCGGCCGAGATGGGGCCCCCCGAAACGTTGGCGTGGGAATATCCCATGGCCGATGATTCGTGGGAGGCCGAGTGCGCCGCATGGGTGGAGGACATCCGGCTCGGCCGCCAACCGCACCCCGGCATCGCCGATGCACAGGCTGCCCTTCGCATCGTCGAACAGGTGTACCGGCAGGATCGCGCATGATTATTACGCGCACGCCGCTTCGCATTTCTCTGGGAGGTGGAGGCACCGATCTGCCGTCCTACTACCGCGAGCATTCCGGCTTCGTGATCGCCGCGGCCATTGATAAATACGTCTACATCACGCTGCACGACACCTTCGAGCAGCAGTTCATCATCAAATATTCGAAGACCGAACTGGTGAAGTCCGTGGATGAGATCAAACATCCCATCATTCGCGAAGCACTGAAGCTGGTTCCGGTGTCTGCGCCGCATCTGGAAGTGGTCAGCATGTCGGACATCCCGGCCGGCACGGGCCTGGGCTCCTCGGGCAGCTTCACCGTGGGTCTGCTCCGGGCGCTACATGCGCACAACAAGAACACTGTTCCGCGCGAACAACTGGCGGAAGATGCCTGTCATATCGAGATGGACCTGCTACAGGAGCCCATCGGTAAGCAGGACCAGTACATCGCCAGTTTCGGCGGCATCACGTCGTTCTTGTTCAATCCGGATGGGCGCGTAACCGTGCAGCCGGTGGCCATCAGCTCGGAGACGCTATACAACCTGGAAGACAACCTGCTGCTGTTTTTTACCGGTTTCACCCGGTCCGCATCGGCAATTCTGGCCGAGCAGGACAGCCGCTCCAAGGAGCGCGATTCGGAAATGATCGATCACCTGCACCGCATCAAGCGATTCGGTTACGAGAGCAAGGCCGCATTCGAAGCGGGCGATCTGCGGCGCTTCGCAGCTATCATGCATGAACACTGGCAGTTGAAGAAGCAGCGCTCGCAATCCATGACCAATTCACGCATCGACGAATACTACGAACTGGCGCGGGGGAACGGTGCGCTCGGAGGAAAGCTCATCGGCGCGGGCGGCGGCGGCTTCCTGATGTTTTATACCGAAGATAAGACGCGCTTGCGGCACGCCATGCGCGAGGCTGGACTGCGCGAGGTCCGCATGCGCTTCGATTTCGAAGGAGCGGCGCTGGTGGCGCGTTCCTGACCTATGCTGCCCGTTGCTATCCTGGCTGGCGGATTGGCCACGCGCTTGCGCCCGGTCACCGACACCATTCCCAAGGCGCTGGTAGAGATCAATGGCGAACCGTTCCTCGCGCATCAGCTCCGTCTGCTAGGCCGTAGCGGCTTCGAGCGTGTCGTGCTCTGCACCGGTTATCGCGGCGAACAGATTCGCGATTTCGCGGGTGACGGGCAGGCTTTCGGGTTGCGGCTGGAGTATTCCGCCGATGGTCCGCAGTTGCTCGGCACGGCTGGCGCCATTCGCCGCGCGCTGCCGGTGCTGGGCGAAAGCTTCTTCGTTCTCTACGGCGATTCTTACCTGCCCTGCGATTATTCCGCCGTGGAGCGCTCCTTTCTGGGCGGGCACAAGCTGGGCTTGATGACCGTCCACGCCAATGAGGGGCGCTGGGATCACAGCAACGTGGAATTCGCCGGCGGGCGCATCCTGGCTTACGATAAGAAAAACCGCACGCCTTCCATGCGATATATCGACTACGGTCTGGGGGCTTTTCGCCGCAAGGCGTTCGACACAGTGCCGGGCGATCGCTCCAGCGACCTGGCCGCCGTTTATCAAGACCTGTTGCGCCAGGGAGAACTGGCAGCCTATGAAGTGCCCACGCGGTTTTATGAGATCGGCTCTCCGGAAGGCATTCGGGAGCTGGCAGAGTTGTTGTCGCAATGACCTTTACGGAACAATTTCTCGAAGAAGCCGGCGAAATTCTGCGGCGGGTTGATGTCGAGTCGGTGGAAGCCGTGGTGAAGCTGCTGGCCGATTGCCGCGCGGCGGGCGGGCGGTTGTTCATCTTGGGCGTCGGCGGCAGCGCGGCCAACGCCTCCCACGCCGTGAACGATTTCCGCAAGATTTGCGGCTTCGAGGCCTATGCCCCCACCGACAACGTTTCCGAGTTGACGGCACGCACCAACGATGAGGGATGGGCCGGTGTGTTTGAAGGTTGGCTGCGCGTAAGCCGTCTCCGCGCCGCCGATGCCTTGCTCATCTTTTCCGTGGGCGGGGGCGATCTGGAAAAGAAAGTCAGTCCCAATCTGGTGGCGGCCATTGAGTACGCGAAATTGGTAGGCGCCAAGGTGGCCGGAATCGTGGGCCGCGACGGCGGTCACACACGCAAGACAGCGGACGCGTGCATTCTGGTCCCTACGGTCAACGCCCAGCACGTCACGCCCCATGCCGAAGCGTTCCAGGCCGTGCTCTGGCATCTGCTGGTGACGCATCCGGCACTCAAGATGGCCGAAACCAAGTGGGAATCGGTACGATAAAGGCGGTTTTCCTCGACCGCGATGGCGTGCTCAACGAAGCCATCGTGCGCGACGGCCGCCCACACTCGCCGCAAACGACAGACCAGTTAAAACTGGTTCCAGACGCACTTGGCGCGCTGAGCGCGCTGAAAGCCGCCGGGTTCCTCTTGATCGTGGTGACCAACCAGCCCGAGGTTGCGCGCGGCACGCAATCGCGTCAGGCGGTGGAGGAAATCAACTCCGCGATGGCTCGCCAATTGCCACTCGATGCCTTCTACACCTGTTGGCATGACGACCCGGACGCCTGCCCCTGCCGCAAACCCAAGCCCGGGCTCCTCACTGAAGCGGCCGCGACTTGGGGAATCGACCTCGGCTGGAGTTATCTGGTGGGCGACCGCTGGCGCGACATCGACGCAGGCGCCGCCGCCGGCTGCAAAACTGTATTAATTGATTACCATTACCGGGAACGGGCGCCCGATCATGAGCCGGATCACCGCTCGCCCAACCTCTCGGATGCCGCTGAGTGGATTGTTCGAACCGCGTGTTAGCCTCTCTGCCGTAGTACTTCCACGTTCCATTACCGGACTTTCGGACTAGCCGTCCGTTGACCTACGGTAATTTGTTTTACAATGTGCCTTCCGCCATAATAGGTGTCAATGCGTTACCTTGCAGTATTCCTCGCGGCTCTAATGGCTGCTCCTGGAGCCTTTTCCCAGCAGGCGCTCAACCTCGTCGTGGTTGAGGGCGAAGGGGCCATCAATAACGTTCGTCAGCGTACGGCGCGCGATCCGATTGTCCGGGTGGAAGATGAGAATCACAAACCGATCGCGGGTGCGGCGGTAGTGTTTCTTCTGCCTACGCAGGGTGCGAGCGGAACCTTTGCCGGCGGAGTACAGACTCTGACGGTCATGACCAACAATCAGGGGTTGGCGGTGGGCCGCGGGCTGAAACCCAATAACATCCAGGGACAATATCAGATCAGAGTCAACGCCTCCTTTCGCGGGCAAACTACCAGCATTTCCATTTCTCAGTCGAACGCGGTGGCCGCGGCGGGAGCGGCTGCGGCGGCTGGGATCTCCGGCAAGTTGCTCGCGGTTATCCTGATCGCCGGAGGAGCGGCAGCAGCCGGCGCCGTAGCGGCTACTCGCGCCGGTGGAGGCAGCAGCAGCACGCCCCCAGTAGCTCCTACGACCATCACCGCGGGGAGCGGCTCGGTTGGAGCACCGTCACACTAAACTTATATGAAGCTTCCGATTTTGCGCATACTGGCTTTCGCGTCTCTGGCTGCGGTTGTGGTTCAGGCGCAGCAGGGCCGCGTGGAAGGCCCGATTTCGGGCTATGTTTTCGATAGTACCGCCCAAGGGCTGCGTCCCATCATGGGCGTGCCGGGCGCATCGCTTTTCGGCGCTCCCCTCAATTTTGGATTGGCCGTCTCATCGGCCTACGCGGCGCCTCGGCAGGATGCCGCGTTTGTGGTCGCAGCCGATGGCTCGCTGCACGTATTCAGCTTAGATCGCGGCGCCGCCACTGAACAGAGCGTCCCTTACCTTGCCAATTCGCCGGAGCGCGTAGTCTTCAGTCCGGCCGGAACCGCGGCGGCGATCTACGGCGCGGGCAGCATCGAAGTGGTGACGGGGCTTCCGGGCAGCGCCACCGTATCGGGCGGTCTGGATTTGCCGGCCGGCGTGGCGCCCGACTCACTGGCTATCAGTGACGATGGTTCCGTGATTCTGGTCTCCGCCAACAAAGCCATCGAGTTGTATGGCTCCTTCGCCGACATGGGCAAGCTGATGAGCACGGCCGGCGGCGCGATGGTGGCGTTTTCCTCCGGCGGGCACGACGCGGCCATCAACGATCCTAATGGCGCCGGTATCGTTTTGTACCGTGATCTGACCGGCGCCGGTGTTTCACAAGTCATTGCGGCCCCGGACAGCACCATCACAGCCGCATCGGCGCTGGCATTTTCGACTGACGGCAAGAGCCTGCTGCTGGCAAGTTCCAGCGGTAAATCGGTGACTACCATCGATCTGGCCGCCGGCGCGCGCAATGCCATCGCGTGCTCCTGCTCTCCGAACACGCTTGCGCGCATGGGAAACCTGTTCCGCCTGAACGACCTGGGCGCTGACCCCGTATGGTTGCTCGACACCCGCGCGAACGAGCCTCGTATCGTGTTCGTCCCCGCGGTCGTGCGCTGAAACCCGCGGCGGCTGCCGCTGCTAAAATCGAAGGTTGCCGGATTTCCTCGTATCGGTGGTAATCCCCACCCTGGCTGGGGATTCAAGTCTGCGCGAGTGTGTGGAATCCCTCGAGCGGCAGACATGCCACGATTTTGAAGTGATCATCGCCGACAATAGCGGCCGCGGATTGGTGCGGCGCAACGGGGTTGCTCCGCGCGCGCGGGTTCTCGAAAACTCACGCAACCTGGGATTTGGCGCGGCCATCAACGAAGCGATTCACGCATCCCGCTCCACGTTCGTAGCCACGCTCAACGACGATGCCATTGCCCATCCCCGCTGGCTCGAAGCGTTGTTGGCGGCGATCGAACACCGGCCTGACGTTGGCATGTGCGCTTCGCAAGTGCGCTTATTTGGCGAACATCGGTTGGATTCCGTAGGCATGCTCGTCTCGGGCGACGGCAGCAGCAGGCAACGCGGCCACTTGAAACCACCGGAGGATTTCCCTGTCACTGAAGAAACGCTATTCCCTAGCGGCTCCGCGGCGCTGTTCCGTCGCTCGATGCTGGAGGCATTAGGCGGGTTTGACGGCAGTTTCTTCCTGTATTGCGAAGATACTGACCTGGGACTGCGCGCTCGATGGGCCGGATGGAAATGCCTGTACGTGCCAGAGGCCGTGGTGGAACATCACTACTCGCACACGGCCGGACGTGCTTCACCCCTCAAAGCCTATTACGTGGAACGCAACCGGCTTTTCGTGATGGCCAAGAATTTTCCCGCTTCCATGCTGCTGGCTTCGCCCTGGGTGACACTCCAACGCTATCTTTGGCATGTCTGGTACATCGTGCGCGGCCAGGGCAGCGCCGCCCGTTTCCGGGCCGAAGGCAATTCCGGAATCAAGATGCTCTGGTACGTGATCCGCGCTCACTTCGCGCTGGCCGCCAACGCCGGCCGGTTGTGGCGTGAGCGTCGCCAGATCCGAACGCAGGCGCGCATTACACCGGCCATCTTTCGCCACCTCATGCGGAGCCACTCGATCAGCCCGAGAAGGGTGGCTGCGCTGTGACGGCCCCGGCCACCACCGATGCGCTGCTCGTCATCGTTCCCGCCTTCAACGAAGCGGGCGCGATCGCCGAGGTGGTGGGATCGGTCCACAAACACGTTCCAGGCGTCCCGGTGCTGGTGATCGACGATGGCTCCGTGGATGAGACTGCGGCAAAAGCGCGCTGCGCCGGCGCCGAGGTGCTGCCCTTACCCCATCATCTGGGCCTGGGCGGGTGTGTGCAGGCCGGCTACAAACTGGCCTTCGAGCTGGGCTTCGAGTATGTGATCCGCGTGGATGGCGACGGACAGCACGATGCGCGCGACATCCTCCGCGTCCTGGACAAACTGAAAACCAGCGGTTGCGAAATGGTGATCGGTTCGCGTTTCCTGAACTCGAGCGGCATTCAAACCGGCGTGGCGAGGTGGTTGGGAATCTGCCTGTTCCGGCTGGTGCTGCGCCCGATTCTCGGTAAACCGGTACGCGATCCAACCTCCGGTTTCGTGGGCGTGAACCGCCGGGCGCTCCAGGTGTTCAGCCGCAGCTTTCCGCTGGAATATCCTGAGATTGAGACTCTGGTGGTCTTGCAGCGCCGCAAGTTTCGCTTCGAGGAAGTCCCGTGCCAGATGCGCCCGCGCCTGGCGGGGCGCTCCTCCATTACAGCGTTCAAGTCGCTGTATTACATTACGCACGTGCTGCTCGGCGTTTTTGTGAATATCCTAAAGTACGAAGGCCGGGTGCGCCGGGCGACGGAAAGCGCGGCCAAGCAGGGGGATTGATGGATCGCCTCTTGAATGTCACGACCGGACTGAGTGTTCTGCTTCTGATCCTGGTGCTCGGCTCCTTGCGCCGGGCACACATCCGCGTGGAGTATTCCGTGAGCTGGCTGCTGGCCGGGCTGGCCTTGCTGGTGCTGTCCCGCAACCAATCATTCCTCCAGACCATAGCGCGGACGATGGGAGTGGTGGACGCTCCTGTCGCCCTTCTGATGATCGCGGGCGCGGTTTTTCTGCTGATGTTCTTCCGCTTCTCCGTGATCATTTCCCATCTGCGCGACGACAATATCGCGCTCGCGCAGCGGGTGGCCATCCTGGAATACCGGATTCAGAGCCTGCAGAGCGGCGATGGCAACTAAGAAACACCACTCCCGCAAGGTCCAGGGAGGGACCCAGGTGGCGGTAGCGCCAGCTCCCCACCGCGCAGGCTGGGGCTGGTACGCGGCGATCGGGGCCGCGGCCGCAGTGGTCGCCTTCATCGTATACGGGCCTTCGCTCCATGGCCCGTTTCTGTTCGACGACAGCTTTCTTCCGTTCGCTTTGACCGGAAATGATCCGCTTCGAAACTGGATCAGCGGTTTCCGGCCCCTACTGATGTTGACCTACTGGTTCAACGTTCGCCTTTCCGGCGATGACACGTTTTCTTACCACGTACTGAACGTCCTCCTCCATTGCGCAGCCAGTGGAGTGATGTTTCTGGTGGTGCGGCGCTTGCTCGAGTGGTCCGGGCTGGAGAAAGCGCGCCTGAACCTGATGGCAGGGTTTGCGGCGGCCATTTTCTTGCTGCACCCGGTTCAAACGGAATCCGTCGCCTATCTGGCGGGCCGCTCCGAAGCGCTCAGCGTCTTGCTGTTTCTGAGTGCTTACGCCATTTTTCTGTACCGGCGCAATGCGGCCGCAAGCTGGGGCAACGTGGCCGCCGTTCTTGCCGTCTTTGCGGCAGCGCTGCTGGCCAAGGAGCACACAGTGGTGCTGCCGGCTCTCTTGCTGCTGACCGACTTCTGGTGGAACCCGGGATTCTCGTTCGAAGGCATCCGGCGCAACTGGCGGCTGTATCTGCCCATGGCCGTGGGAGCCGTTGGCGGCGTAGTGTTTTTTCTGCCGGTGCTCCGGACCGCATCTACCGCCGGCTTTCGGCTCAAGGATCTTACCTGGTATCAATATTTCTTCACGGAATGCCGGGCGCTATTTGTCTATCTCTGGCTTTACGTGTTTCCCTCGCACCAGAGCGCCGATTGGGGGTTTCCGATGTCGCGGAACATTCTGGATCGTGGCGCTCTCATCGCCCTGATCGCATTGGTGGCGCTGGCTGGAGTTGCGTGGTTCTACCGCCGGCGGTACAAGCTGGCGGCCTTCGGCTGGTTCGTTTTTCTGCTGTTGATGGCGCCCACGTCGTCGTTCCTTCCCATCCGCGACGCCATCGCCGAACGCCGGTTGTATTTGTCGATGCTCGGTCTGCTCCTGATTACGGTGGATTTCGCGGCGCGGCTCAAACTCGATTTCCGAAAACTGGCCACGGCATGCGCCGTGATCGTTCTGATCTTCGCGGGGTTGACCTACGCGCGCGCCGAGCTGTGGTCGAGCGAGTTGGCGCTTTGGGAAGATACCGTTCAAAAATCTCCTGACAATGCGCGCGCACATTTCCAGCTTGCCAGCGCCTATTACAACGTTCAACGCTGCTCCGATGCCGCAGCCGAATATCAAAAGACCGCGCAACTTGAAAAACCGAACTACAACTTGTTGGTCAATTGGGCACTGGCCGATGACTGCCTGAATCGAACCGACGAAGCTTTGGCGCGCCTGCAGCAGGCAGCTGCGCTCGAACCGAAAGCCCACGTGTATTCACAAATCGGGATGATCTATGGCAAGCGCGCCCAGTGGCCCGAGGCGATGGAGGCACTGGCAAAAGCCGAGCAGCTTGACCCGAACTTTGCCGTGACGTACGTGTACAAGGGGCTGGTGCACACGGCCACGAATCAGCCCGAGGCTGCGGTTCAAGATTTCCGGCGCGCCCTGGCGCTCGATCCGAAGCTGCAGCAGGCCCGCGATGGCCTTGCTCAGGCGGAAGCGCGTCTGCGAGCTCTCGAGGCTGCGAAAGGCGCTCGCTACTGACATGACGCCGCTGCGCATCGGCATCAATGCGCTGTACCTGATACCGGGCGGAGTGGGCGGCACGGAAATCTACCTGCGGGGCTTGCTCGCGGCCTTGGCGGAGATCGATGCCGGCAATCAATACTTCGTTTTCACGAATCGCGAGACCGGTCCCGATCTCGTGCCGAAGGCGTCGAACTTCACCATTGTGCCGCAGGCCGTGCGCGCTGTTTCGCGGCCTGCCCGAATCCTCTGGGAGCAGACCATTCTGCCCCTACACGCAGTGCGGCTCAAGCTGGACGTTCTGCTGAACCCCGGCTTCACCGCTCCGCTCCTGTGCGCCTGCCCTCAGGTAACCGTCTTCCACGATCTGCAGCACAAGCGCCACCCCGAATACTTCCGTTGGTTCGATCTGCCATTCTGGAATTTCTTCCTGTTCTGGTCGGCGCGCATTTCTACCCTGGTGCTGGCGGACTCCGAAGCCACCGCCGCGGATTTGCGGACGTTCTACCGGCTGCCGGATACGCAGCTCCGCGTGGTGCCGCTGGGTGTAGACACAGCATTCTCCGAGATCGCCAAACGCCGCCGGCCCGAGCCATTTCTCTTAAGTGTCGCGACGCTGCACCCGCACAAGAATTTGGATGGCTTACTGCGCGCCTTTGCGATCTTCCGCAGCAGCCATCCCGATTTTCGACTGATCGTGTGCGGCATGCACGGTTTCTTCACCGGCCCTTTGCATGACCTGCGCGACGAGTTGGGCTTGCGCGACGCCGTCGATTTTCCCGGCTGGATCCCGCGCCAGGATGTGCATGAGTTGTACGCGCGCGCCTGGGCCTTCGTGTACCCGACTCTGTTCGAAGGTTTCGGCCTGCCGGTTCTCGAAGCCTTGTCGGCCGGCGTGCCGACGGCGTGTTCGGCGATCGAGCCCGTGGCCGGCATCGCGGGCGATGCGGCGCTGCAGTTCGATCCACGCAACAGTGACGCGATGGCCGCAGCCATGGTGCGCATCGCGGATGATCCGGAATTGCGGGATCGGTTGGCAGCAGCAGGGCCTATCCGCGCCGCGCAATTTTCGTGGCAGGCTACGGCGGAAAAAACATTGGGGGCACTGCAGTCGGCTAGCGCCACGGCCTAGCTGGAGCCGTCGGCTACGTTGGCACTCCTACTCCGCCTTCACCACCGTGACCTCGCCAAACTTTCTGACGGCGTCACCGATCTTAGAAGCGTCGCCTACCACGATGATCGCGTCCTGGTCCGGCGCGATGTATTTCTTTGATACATCCTGGATCTGGCCCGGCTCTACCGAACGCACACGCGTGGTGTAAGTCTCCAGGTAATCCTTCGGCAACCCCAGCGTCTGGATCAGGTTCAACTGGGTCGCCAATCCATCTTGCGTCTCGAGGCGAATCAGATAAATGCCGGAGAGGAAATTCTTGGTGTTGGTCAGTTCCGCGGCGGGGACCGGCGCGCTTGCCATGTTCTCCAGCTCCGCCAGAACCGCCCGCAGCGCCGGCTCGATCACCTCATTGCGCACCTGAGTGACGGCCGCGAGGTCTGAAGCCTCGCGCTTGGTGTTGTATTCCGTATGGGCGTCGTAGGCGAAACCTTCTTTCTCGCGAATATTCCGGAAGATGCGCGAATTGGCGCCCGTGCCCAACACGCTGTTACCCACCGCAAGCGGAAAGTATTCGGGGCTGAGGCGCGTAGGCGCGGACCTTCCCACGTGAATGTCGGCCTGCACCGACCCTGGCCGATCCACCAGTACGATCTGACGATGCGGCGCGGGTATGGCCATTTGGGGCGGCGCCGGAAGTTGGCGTTGCTGCCAGGAACCGAAGAGCTGCGTCACTGTCTTCAACAACTCGGCGCGCGCTGGCAGTCTGCCGATCACCAGGAGCGTGGCGTTGTTGGGGACGAGAAACGTCTCACGGAAACTGCCCAGGACTTTCGCATCTAGCTTACCGATCGCCTGCTCAGTGGGCGCGATGTGCGAGTAGGGAGACGAACCGTAAACCGCTTGCGACATCTTTTCACGAGCCAGGAAGCTCGGTTCGGAACGCTCGGCGCGCAGATTCTGGATGCGGTTCTGCTTGTAGAGGTCAACCTCATCCTGCGGAAACGTCGCATTCATGGTAACGTCCGCGAGCAGCGTCAAGAGCCGGGACAGGCTTTCGGAAACGGCGTTGCCCGAAATCGTCAACGAATCGGGGCCGGCGTCCGCGCTCAATGAGCCGCCCATCGCATCGGTCTCTTCGGAGATTTGCCGCGACGTGCGTGTCTTCGTGCCTTCGTTGAGTAGCGACGCCACCGCGTCTGCTAACCCCGGCCGGTCCGGCGGATCGAACTTATTGCCCGCCTGGAAGTTCAGACGGACAGTGACGAGTGGAAAGCGGGCGTCATCCACCAGCACGATTCCCAAGCCGTTCGGCAGCTTGGTTTCCGAAACCGGCGGCAATTTATAAGACGGGATCGGCGGCGTTTGCGGCGGTTTAGTGCGGTCCACCGTTTGCGCCGCGAGGCCCAACGCAGTTATGGCCAAGATCCACAGTGTTTTCGTCGCCATCACTGCCCCTCCTTCGATGATTTCCCCGAACCACCAGCCGGGGCGGGATCGATTTGGAGCACCGCGCGGCGGTCTGCGCTCAAATACTTCTTGGCCGCAGCCTGAATCTGCGCGGGTGTCACCGCCAACATCGCATCCAGCTCCGTGTTGATCAGTTCCGGTTTGCCGTCGGCTAAGGCGTATTGCGCCAGGGCGCGGGCGCGGTTCAGCGAACTCTGCAGTTCTTTGATCCGGTTCGCACGCATCTGCGTCTTGACTCGTTCCAGGTCCTTCGCGTCCAACGGCTCGCTCTGCAACTTCGCAATCTCATCCTGGACCTGCGAAACCATCTGGTCCGCCGTGAACGCGGGATTGTAGAGCAGGAAGATGGCGTAGGGCTCGGGGTCGCGATAGTCCACCGGGCTGGCGAAGGGCCAACCCAGGTTCGCTTCATATTGAATCACGGATTTCTTTCCCTTCACCAGGTCCAGACGGAAGCGCGAACTGTCGCCTCCGGTCAGAACCGCATCCACCATATTGAGCGCATAGTAGTCCGGCGAGCGCCGCTTCGGCCCCGGATATCCGATCACCAGCCCCGGCACGCGGGCGAGCGGATCTTTGTAAACCTGCTTGCGCGACTGGAAATCGGCAGGCTCGGAGAGATCGGGCCGCTTGGGCTGCGGCTGCGAGGGGATATCGCCGAAATAGGTCTCGACGAGTTTCTTGGCTTCGGGAATTTGCAGGTCGCCGACCAGCACCAGCGCCGCGTTGTTGGGCGCGTAATACGTTTTGAAGAACTTGGCGACGTCTTCGATGCTCGAAGAATTGAGGTCTTCGAACGAGCCGATCAACGAGTGGGAACTCTGCCAGTTGCGGAACATCAGCGTCGGCCAGACATCCACAATTGCAGTCGAGTAAGGCTGGTTGTCGAAACTGAGGCGCCTTTCCTGCTTCACCGCCTCCTTCTGATTTTTGAGGTTTTCGTCGGTGATGGCCAGGCTGCGCATGCGGTCCGATTCGAGCCACAGTGCCGTGGCGAGTTTGTTTGACGGCAGCAGATCGAAGTAGTCCGTGAAATCGGGGTGCGTCGAACCATTCAGCGTGCCGCCGTTCGATTCCACCGTCGCGAAATGCATTCCTTTGGGAACGTTCTTCGAGCCCTCAAACATCATGTGCTCGAACAGGTGCGCGAAACCGGTGCGGCCCATCTCTTCGGAGCGGGCGCCCACGTCGTAGATCATGTACACCGTAACCACCGGAACGGCGTTGTCTTTCGAGAGGATGACGCGCAAGCCGTTGGCCAGCTTGGACGACTCCACGGGAATCGTGAAATCCGCCCCTCGTGCGAAGAAAATGGCGCATACGAACAACAGGGAGATCGTGAGTTTCTTCATGCGAAATAACTTCCTATAGAACGCTTTGTAATCCCAGGTGCCAGCCAAGCTGATCGGTATCGAACCATGAGATATCGGTGCCGAACCAACGTGTCTTCGAAGCAGTTTGATAATGCGCGGAGGGTTTCGCACCCAACACGAAAGCGCATGGGCCTTCCCCGAAACGATCGAGTTGGCCATTGAGCCACGAATCCGCGTTGAGCGGAGCGGCCAGCACCACGGGAGTGCCGCCAATCAAGGCGAGATGCGCGCCGAAGCTCTCATCCACTTGCCGTATCGGTTCGGTGAGCTGATAGGCTGCGCGGTACCGTTTGGTCGCTTCATTTAGGTTGCGCACCGCAATCACCACGCGGAGCACGCGGCTGATATTTTTCACCAGCGGTTTTCCACTGGGAAAGGCTCGATCGGGGCGCGGCGTGAAATCGTGAATCAGGAACGGGAAGAAGGTGCCGTTCGGTTCTGCGCCAATCTGGGCCGTTTCCCATTCCAACTTTTTCCCATCCGGCCGCGCGCGCCCGGCCCGATCGGGCGCCGAAACCTTAACGCCGCCTGCTTCGAGCCGTTTCAATTCCGTACCCATATCTTTCGCGCGCGCCGCCCAGGCGCAGGGCCCTCCGTTTTCTTTCAATTTCTTGGACCAGGTGTGCGCATCCACCGCCGCGGGATCGGCGTTGGGTTGAATGGCAATCAACTCGAGATACGAGCCATCGGGAAAACTGGTCTGGGCCATCTCCGTAGCGTGATTCTTGTGCGGCCCTCCATATTCCGATGGAATGCCGGCAGCGGCCAGCTTGGCCTGCATTGCTCTGACATCCCGCCCGGCGACGGAGACGTGATCGATGGTTAAATCGGCGGCTTCCGCAAGCATAGAAATCAGCGCAAACGCAAGCAGGCGGTACACAAGCCGATTGTACCCGTTCCTCAAGTAGTGGCGCAGACCGTCGCTTTTCAGCGGTCTGCGAACGGCAGACAGTTCCGGGCGACGGCATTGTTACGATCGAGCGTCCGACAGACGGCGCAAAACGACCGTCTGTCCTACGCTCTGTGGTCCAGACGGATAGCAGACCACAGACGATGGTCCGCCCCCAACAGCGCATAATTGACTATGCGCGATTTTCAAAGCTTGACCGAGCGCGAGATTCTGGCTCTGGCGATTTCGCTGGAGGAAGAGGACGAGCGCGTCTATGCCGATTTCGCGGAAGGGTTGAAGCAGGATTTTCCCTCGTCCGCCGCCGTGTTCGCGGGCATGAAGGAGGAGGAATCCGGACATCGCCGCCGGCTCATCGAACTGTATCGCCAAAAATTCGGCGATCACATTCCGCTGGTGCGCAGGCAGGACGTGCGCGGCTTCGTTTCCCGTAAGCCGGTCTGGCTGGTGCGCCCCCTGGGTCTCGATACCGTTCGCGGCCAGGCCGCAGCCATGGAAGTGGAAACCCGCCGATTCTACGAGCGCGCCGCGGCGCGTACGCAGGATGCGCACATCCGCCAACTCTTGGACGACCTGGCGCAAGAAGAACGCACCCATGAGGATCGCGCCGAGGAGCTGGGCGAAGAGAAGCTAACGAAGACCGCGCGGCAGCAGGAGGACGAGGCCAATCGGCGGTTGTTCGTGCTGCAAATCGTACAGCCGGGGTTGGCAGGGTTGATGGACGGCTCGGTGTCAACGCTGGCGCCCGTATTCGCGGCAGCGCTCGCCACACACAAACCGTGGGATGCGTTCCTGGTCGGTCTGGCTGCTTCGGTAGGCGCGGGCATCAGCATGGGATTCGCCGAAGCTTTGTCGGATGACGGTACGCTCACGGGCCGCGGCCATCCGTGGATCCGTGGCCTGGTGTGTGGCTTGATGACGGCTCTTGGCGGCATCGGTCACACCCTGCCGTTTCTGATTCCATCCTTCACCGCAGCGATGACGGCTGCGATGATCGTTGTCGTCGTGGAACTCGGTGTCATTACGTGGGTGCGGACCAAATACATGGACACCCGGCCACTGACGGCAGCGTTGCAAGTGGGGCTTGGAGGCGCGCTGGTGTTTGTCACGGGAGTGCTGATCGGCAGCTCGTGAGAGGGCTATTAGCCGATCTAGCTCGCGCTGAATTATTAACAAAGCTGAGGATGCTAGACTTCGGCAATGACTCTCGCCGATCTCAAAACCCTTCTAGATTTCCACTACTGGGCTCGCGACCGGGTTCTCCACGCCGCTGGCAGGCTTACGCCCGAGCAGTTCACGCGCGATATGGGAGCCAGTTTCAAATCCGTGCGCGATACCCTCTCCCATCTCTATTCGGCTGACTGGGGATGGTATCAGTTGTGGCAGGGCATTTCTCCAACCGCGCCGCCACTCGAAGAGTTTCCGGACGTCGTCACCCTTCGAAACGCGTGGACCGCGCACGAATCGCAGATGCGCGCGTTCCTGAACTCGCTAGTCGAAGTGGACGTGAACGAGTATCGAATGCTCAAGGGTTCGACGGCGTCGTTTTCGATTGGGCGGATGGTGCAGCATGTGGTGAACCACGGCAGCTATCATCGGGGTCAACTGACGATGATGTTCCGTCAGCTCGGCGTCGAGCCAGGCAGCAGCATGGACCTTATCAGGTATTACCGCGAGCAATCGGTCAAAGCGGAGGCTCCCCACGCTCAGCTGCAGACATCGGTCAGCCGGGAATAGCGCACGGCGCTGCGTCGCCGAATGCGGCTTGAGAGACGATATTCCTGTAATCGAAAGCTCCGATGCTATCCTGAAGAGAACTCCCTTCTTCTGGACACACGCTTTGAAAATCGGTTTTATCAGTCTGGGCTGTCCCAAAAACCTGGTCGATAGCGAGGTCATGATGGGCCAGCTTGTGGCCAAGGGCCACGAGCTCACGCCGCATCCGGATCAAGCCGAAGTCCTGGTGGTCAACACCTGCAGCTTCATCGATCCGGCGAAACAGGAGTCAGTCGACACCATCCTCGAGATGGCCGAATACAAAAAGATCGGCCGCGCACGCAAGCTGATCGTGGCGGGGTGCCTGGTGGAGCGATACCGCGGCGATATTCGCAAGGACTTGCCGGAAGTGGACGCGCTGATCGGCACCAACGAGCTGGAGAAGATTGTCGCGTTGTGCGAGGGGGAGGATGTCGCGCAGAACCCCCTCGAGCCCTACCTCTATCACGATCTGACGCCGCGCGTGCTCTCTACGCCCCGCCATTTTGCATACATCAAAATCGCCGAGGGCTGCGACCATCCCTGCTCGTTTTGCGTGATCCCGCAATACCGCGGGCAATTTCGCAGCCGCCGCTTCGAATCGGTGATCTCGGAAGCCACGCGGTTGTTCCAGCAGGGCGTGCGCGAGATCAATCTGATTGGCCAGGACACCACGTGCTACGGCGAAGACCTGGGGCTCACGCATGGGCTGGCGGACCTTTTGGCGCGGCTCGCCCAAGTCGAAACCCCGCAGGAAAAGTGGATCCGGTTCCTGTACGCGTATCCGAATAAGGTCACCCAGCGGCTGCTCGATACCATCGCGGCGCACCCGTCGCTCGTCAAATACATCGACATGCCCTTGCAGCACGCGAGCGCGCGCATTCTGAAACGTATGAAGCGCGGCGGGTCCGGCGATATTTTCCTGAAGTTGCTGGAACGCATTCGACGCACGATTCCAGGCGTCGCCATCCGCACCAGCATCATCGCGGGCTTCCCCGGCGAGACCGCGGAAGACTTCGCCGAGCTTTGCCAATTTGTGGAGGCTGCGCGATTCGACAACCTGGGTGTCTTCGCGTACTCCGATGAAGATACCAGCGCCAGCTATGCGCTCGATGGCAAGGTGGACGGCCGCACGATTCAGAATCGTAGACGCCGCCTGATGGCCATTCAGCGCAAGATTGCGCGCACCCGCAACCGCTCGATGGTGGGCTCGGAGTTTGCCGTCCTGGTGGAAGGCCGCTCGCAGGAGACGAACCTGCTCTGGGAATCGCGCCTTTCCACACAGGCGCCCGAAATCGACGGCGTTACACTGATCAACGATTTCGAGGACGGCGAGCCGCGCGCGGGCGAAATCCGCAGGCTGCGCGTCACGGAGTCGCACGATTACGATCTGGTGGGAACACTGCTCCCGGCCACCGAACCGGCGCCGCGGTTTGCAGCCGAACCACTCGTCAACATCTCTCCGGTTCCGGCATGATCCGCTGCCCTATTTGCAAAAAGGAAGTCGCGCCCGGAAGCCCGGAGTTTCCGTTTTGCAGTGAGCGATGCCGGATTGTCGATCTCGGTAACTGGGCGTCGGAGAAGTATGTGATCTCCACGCCGGCCCAGCCGCAAAGCAAGCCAGACGATTCGGATGAAGAGTAGCATCGCCCGTCTGCTCGCCACGTGGTTCGGCTGCGGGTACTCTCCGGCCGCTCCCGGCACAGCCGGGTCGCTGGCTGCGCTGGCGATTGCGATCGCACTTCACGAGTATGCCGGTTTCGCCTGGTGGCATTTCCTGGTGCTGGCGGCGATCGGGACGGCGCCGGCGATTTGGTCCGCAACGATTACCGCGCGAACACTCGAAGTGAAGGATCCGGGAGTTGTGGTGGTAGATGAAGTCCTAGGCCAATGGATCGCGCTGGCCGGTGCGCATCCATTCAACTGGAAAAGTTACGCAGCGGCCTTTGCGCTGTTCCGTCTGTTCGACATCTGGAAACCGCCGCCCGTGCGGCAACTGGAAGCCCTGCCGGAAGGGACTGGCATTGTCGCCGACGACCTGATGGCCGGATGCTACGCGGCACTTGTGTTATTTCTGGCGGGATGGTTGAGGTTGTATTGAACGGTATCGCGAAAGCTGCCAGCCGCCGTTGATTTGCTAGACTCATGCTTGAACATGACCGGCACGTTGGACACTGCACTCGAAGCGTTGCGTTCGCACGAGGAAGAATTGCGCCGCTTTGGAGTGTCCCACGCCGCCGTGTTCGGCTCGGTCTCGCGGGGAGAGGCCAGGATAGATAGCGACATCGATGTCCTGGTGGAACTCGACCACGACCGCCCGATGGGAGTTTTTGAGTACGCCAGACTCAAGCTCTATATCAACGAAATCCTCGGCGGCGCCGCAGACGTGGTAAACCGCAGCACGCTCAAGCCGCTAATTCGCGACAGCGTCTTGCACGATGCTATCCATGCCTTCTAAGAATCCCGTACAGCGTTTATCTGACATCCTGGAAAACATCGATGCTATTCAGGCGTTCACGGCGTCGATGGAATTCGACGCGTTTAAGTCTGACCGCAAGACCGTTTATGCCGTCGTACGAGCACTGGAGATCATCTCAGAAGCATCGCGTAGGCTGCCTGACGAGATTAAGCATCGGTACCCCGCTATCGATTGGACGGCAGTGGCATCGGCCGGCAACATTTACAGGCATGAGTACGAAGGCGTCGACGAAAGACTGATCTGGCACACGATTCGCTACGGTTTGGACGCATTGCGGGACCTGGCCACAACGGAGTTGAATCGGTGGCCCGGCACCTCGCCGACGACCTGATGGCCGGATGCTACGCGGCACTTGTGTTATTTCTGGCGGGATGTTTCAATTTGTATTGAATGCCTCTTCGGAAATCTGCAGAACCCAGGCCCCAAATTTCCCAAGTCACGCCGCCCGCAGCCATCGCCGGTGGTGAGTTGCAGATTCGCGGGAAGGGATTTGTGAAGGCCGAAAGGCCGCGCGTGATTATCGGCGATATCGTTGCGCCACTGGTCATCGGATCCGATTCGTTCATCATCGCCAAAGTGCCCGAAGGCGCGACGGCCGGCGAGTTGGTGATCGAAAATGGGGAGCAGTCGAGCGATTCCTGGGCTTGCGATGTGGGCGTGATGATTGCCGACAGCTTGCATCCCGTTGGCAGTCCCGCCATCGATCCGTTCGGCAATATCTATACCACCTTCAGCGGAACGCGCGGCCAGAAGGTTCCGGTAGCTGTCTACAAGGTGGATCTGAACTTCATGATGAAGCCGTTCATCAACGACCTGATGAACGCGCACGGGCTGGCTTTTGACGCCGAGGGCATGCTGTACATCTCCAGCCGCTACGATGGCATTGTTTACCAGGCCACGCCGAACGGCAACGTCTCCACGTACGTGGAAGGGATGGGCGTAGCGACGGGCGTGGCTTTCGATAGCCACCACAACTTGTACGTCGGCGACCGCAGCGGCACCATTTTTAAGATCAGCCCCAACCGGCAAATCTTCGTGTTCGCCACGCTCGAGCCCTCTCTCGCCGCGTACCACCTGGCGTTTGGCCCGGACGACTATCTGTACGTTACTGGACCTACCACTTCGAGCTTTGACGCCGTATACCGCGTTTCGCAGGATGGCGAAAGCGAAGTCTTCTACCGCGGCCTGGGCCGTCCGCAAGGTTTGGCGTTCGACGATCAGGGCCGGCTTTATGTGGCCGGATCGCTCTCGGGCCGCAAGGGCGTCGTCCGCATCTACCCTGATCGGCGCGCCGATTTGTTTGTCTCCGGGCCGGGAATCGTCGGCCTGGCTTTCAGCCCGTCGCGTGCGATGTTGATCACCACCACCAACGCGCTCTATCGCATCGACGTCGGCATCAAGGGGCGCCCGCTCAACGGATGAACGCCGAAATCGTCGCGGTCGGCTCGGAAATGCTGACGCCAGAGCGCGTCGATACCAATTCTCTTTACCTCACGGCGGAACTGAATAACCTGGGCGTCGAAGTGGTCGGCAAGTTCGTGGTAGGCGATCACCTGGAGCGCCTGGCCAGCGCTGTGCGGCTGGCGATGTCGCGATCGGAACTAGTGATCCTCTCGGGCGGTCTTGGCCCGACTGAGGACGATCTGACACGCGAGGCCGTGGCGCAGGCTCTCGACCGCAAGCTCACCTACAACACGGAAATCGCCACTGCTCTAGAGGAGCGTTTCGCCCGGCTGAAACGCAAGATGGCTGATGTGAACAAGCGCCAGGCCTTCGTCATTGAAGGTGCCACGATCCTGCCCAACGACCGCGGCACCGCGCCTGGGCAATGGTTGGAGGAATCGGGCGCCGTAGTGATGCTGCTCCCCGGACCACCGCACGAGCTCAAGGCCATGTTTGAGCGGCAATGCCTGCCGCGCCTTGCCCGGATCGTCCCGAAGCAGGTGATCCGGACCATCGAACTGCGCGTGGCCGGGATGGGTGAATCGGATCTCGATCAGCTCATCGCGCCGGTCTACAAAAAGTACGAGAACCCGGCCACCACGATTCTTGCGGCCGCCGGCGATATTCAGATCCACCTGCGCGCGCGATGCGCTACCGAGCTGCAAGCCGATGCACTGCTGGCCGAAGTCGCCGGACCGATCGAGCTGCTGCTCGGCGACCGCATCTATTCGCGCAAGGGCCAGTCGATGGAGGCCGTGGTGGGCGATCTGCTGCGCCAGAATCGGGCGACCGTGGCCGTAGCGGAAAGCTGCACGGGAGGATTGTTGGGTGAGCGCTTCACTTCCGTTCCGGGCAGTTCAGACTATTTTGTCGGTGGCTTCATCACGTATAGCAACGAGCTGAAGATTGAACTGTTGGGCGTGGCGCCGGAAATCCTTGCGGAGCACGGCGCGGTTAGTAAAGAGGCGGCCGAAGCCATGGCGATTGGCGCTCGCCGACGAGCCAATTCCACGTATGCGCTTTCGATTACGGGTGTGGCCGGGCCGGAAGGCGGCAGTGAGGCGAAGCCGGTCGGAACGACATTCATCGGCTTGGCGAATCTCGAAAGCGTGCAAGTGACGCTGCGCCAGTTCATCGGCGACCGCAACCGCATCCGCATGTTTGCCTCGCAAATTGCGTTGGACCTTTTACGGCGCAAGCTATCGGGCCGCGGATGACGCCGCTGTGTGGCGCAGACCCCGTTTGGGGTCGGGTCTGTCGACGTCGACTTTCAGCGGTCTGCGAGGGCACACGACGCAAAGCGATCGCAAAGGCACCGCTCCCTATGGTCGCGGCTCGGTATGCGTTCCGTTTCCGCGACCGTAGGGAGCGGTGGTCACGTCCAGCACCGACGTCCAGTCTGTGTGGGCGGCGCTTTACCAAATGGCAAGCGCCGCGTACCCCGGATCGCACCACGGAATCAGCCCCGGGGAATCCTCCGACTACCACACCAGAACCCGGCCGGCGAGGGTTTCATCGGCCGCCAGCCGTAACACCGCATCGGCGACTTCATCGAGTTGCAACAAGCGTTGCGGTGCTCCGCGGGCTCGCCGTTCCTCGGGCGTCAGCGGATCCCAAAACGAGCGGACTTCGGCCGACGCGATCCAGCCCGGCGCCAGGCAGTTGACGCGGATGTTCTCTTTTTCCGCCAGCCAGCCGAGCGTCGTGGTCAAGCGAACGACACCGGCCTTCGCCACATCATACGCAGGCGACCCACCTTTGCGGCCATGCCACAGCGCCGAGATGGAACTCATATTCACGATGGCGCCGCCTCCACCGCGCCGCATGGCGTCAATGGCCGCCTGCGTCCCATAGATGACGCCAAACAGATCCGTCTGGATGGCATCCGCCCAATGATCGAGCGGTTCATCGAAATGCACGGGCGCGGAAGCGTTGTTTATCAAGACGTGCAAGCCGCCGAAGGTCTCCTCGGCGAAACCGATCAACCGGCGCACCTGCTCTTCGCGGCGCACATCGCAGCCCCAGAACGCTGCACGCCCGCCCCCTTGCTCGATCCGCTGTACCGTTTCGCGGCAGCCAGGTTCGTTGAGGTCGGAGACCACCACCGACGCACCCTCACGAGCCATTCGGCACGCGATCGCGCGCCCCGATCCATCGCGGCCCGCGCCCGTCACCACAGCTACTTTGCCTGCGAGTTCCACACTGCCTCCTACGCGGACAATCGCACAACCGTCTCCAGATGATAAGTCTGCGGGAACAAATCGATCAGCGTGATTCTCTGGATATGGTAACCGGCGGCCACGAGACCGGCCAGGTCGCGCGCCAACGTGGTCGGGTCGCAGGAGACGAGCGTGATGGCTGGCGGCTTCAACTCACCCAGGCGGCGCACCACGCTCTTCCCCAACCCGGCGCGAGGCGGATCGAGCAGCACCAGATCCGGCGCGCTAACGAGATTTTCGAGATACGCTTCCGTAGTGTTCTGTTCCGCGCGGAGGTTGCCACGGCCGGCACGCGTGGCATTGAACTCAAGGTCGCGTACCGCACTTGACCCGGCTTCCACCGCGACTACCTCGCGAAACTGCGGCGTCAGCGCCAGTGCGAACAGCCCGACGCCAGCGTAGAGATCGAGCGCGGATTCGCCCTCGGAGCCCTCCACCGCCGCCGCTACCAAGCGGTCCACCAGGAAACGGTTCGTCTGGAAGAACGCGTTACTGCTCACGCGAAAGCGGCCCTCGTAGTCGAGCGCTCCGGTCACCAGCCCCGGAATTTTTTCGGCGCACCAATCGAAGAAGCGGCGTGCCAGGGGTTGCGCGGTATCCACCACGTTCAATTGCACCTGCTGCTCATCGGTGAAGATCTCAATCGATCGCAGGAAACCCGGCCACCGCCGATCGCGCACCATATCGCCGAGCGTGGCGATGATCTCATTCAGTTTGGGGGAGCTGATCGGGCAGCGCTCGATGGCGCAAAGCTTGTGAGAATGCGCCTCGCGATAACCGATCCGGCGATCTTCCATGTGAAGTTGCGTGCGGTTCCGATACCCCCAAGGCTCCGCCGCGATGACGTCGATGTCCTCCGGCGGGTCGAGTCTTCCGAGCCGGCGCAGCGCCTCTTCCAGGATCGCCCGCTTGGCAGCCAGTTGGACTTCGTACGGAGCATGCTGATAGTGGCATCCACCGCAGCGCCCAAAATACGAGCAGGGCGGCGCCACCCGGTCACCCGAAGGTTCGAGCACCTGGAGAGCCCGTGCCTTCACCAGCCCCGGCTTCTCCTGCTCCACTTGCGCGCGGATGCGCTCGCCCGGAAGCACATACGGGGCCAACACCACGCGCCCGTCCACGCGGCCCAGCCCATCACCGCCATAGACCAGCTTCTCGACGGTCACTTCGAAATTGTCTACGATAGGGTTTACTCCGCTTCCCTATCATGAAAACACGAGTCCTTTCCGGAATGCAGCCGTCCGGAAATCTTCATATCGGAAATTATTTGGGCGCCCTCAAGAACTGGGTCCGCATTCAAAACGATTACGAATGCATTTTCTGCATCGTCGACCTTCACGCCATCACGGTGTTTCAGGACCCTGCCGAGCTGCGAGCCAAGGTTCGCGAAGTGGCGGCACTGTATCTGGCCGCGGGAATTGATCCCAAAACCAGTTCGGTCATGGTGCAGTCGGAGGTCTCCGGTCACGCGGAACTCGCCTGGATGCTTACGTGTGTCACGCCGGTCGGCTGGCTGGAGCGGATGACGCAGTATAAAGCCAAAGCAGCCAAACAGGAATCCGTCGGTGACGGCCTGCTGCAGTACCCGGTTCTGATGGCCGCGGATATTCTGCTGTACCAGGCCGGCATCGTACCTGTGGGTGAAGACCAGGCACAGCACCTCGAGCTAACTCGCGACATCGCCGAACGCTTCAATTCTCTCTATGGCGATACCTTCGTGGTTCCGGATACCAGCTTGCCTGCCGTAGGGGCTCGCGTAATGGGACTGGATGACCCGACTCAAAAGATGAGTAAGTCGGTAAGTGGCGCGAATCATGCGGTAGCATTGCTCGACCCGCCCGACAAAATCCGCAAAACCATTATGCGCGCTACCACCGATTCGCAGCCCTCGGTCGACGTGGAAACGGCTGGCCCCGGAGTCCTCAATCTGCTCTCGATCTTTCAGGCCTTCGCAGGTTGGAGCGATGACCAGATCAAGCAACATTTCAATGGCATGCGTTACGGCGATCTCAAGAAGCAGGTGGCAGAGATGGTGGTATCGAACCTCGATCCATTCCAGGAACGTTACCGTCAGATAACATCCGACCGTACCTATTTGGATAACATTCTCAAAGAGGGCGCCGAGCGAGTTCTTCCCATCGCGAATCAAACCGTCCGTTTGGTGAAGGAGCGCATGGGACTGTACACGCAGTAGTCGCCGGTGGGACAGACCATCGTCGTTTGTGGTCTGTCATTTCCGCTGCGTGAACCTGCCAGACGACAAACAACGATCATCTGCCCACATAGTACCGTGCCAACTGATGCTTCTATGCCCTAACTAGAACTTAGGTGCTATCGTGAACAAGGGGCCGATCTTCGGATCGGAATCAAATCTATGCTGTGGAAATCAGGTTTACTCCTTGCTACCTGCTTTGTTCTCGTAGCCTCCGGTCAGGAACAAGCCAAGCGCCAGCTTACCGCGCGCGAGCTATTCTACTCAGCCGTCCAGACGCCTGCCAAAACAGATGCGGCGCCGCCGCCCGTGCAGGCGAAATCCGCGCCCGCTCCAAAAGCCACACCGACTCAGGTGGCGAGTGCAGAAAAGAAAGCGGCTCCCGCTGTGAAGTCGCAGCCCTCTCAGCCCTCTCAGCCCTCGCCGTCTCAGCCGTCGCAACCCGTGCAATCGGCGACGCTCCGGGATGGCACGCGTATCGTTCCGGCGGCCGCAACCGTCGGCAGTGCCGCTTCGTCCGGTATGCCCCTCGGCTTGAAATACAGTGTTCTGAAGAAATCTGGCGACAACATGGTCGAAGTTGCCGCGACCTCGATCTTTCACGCCGGCGATCGCATCCAGATCAACGTGCAAACCAATCAAGCAGGCTATCTCTACATCGTCACGAGAGGATCGAGCGGCATTTGGAAGCCGATGTTCCCTTCGGCCGAAGTGGAAGACGGTAACAACCACGTGGAGGGCTTCAAGACCTACGTCATGCCGCCGAAATCACGCCTGCTGTTTGATGAGCAAGCCGGCGACGAGAAGCTGTTTCTCATTTTCTCCCGCGTGCCGGAACCCGACCTCGAAAAAATGATCTACTCCTTGCAAGGCGGTGCGGCGATTCCTGCTTCCAAGAAAGACCAACCGGTCCAGAAAGCGCCGCTGCTGATGGCGAGCGCCAAGATCGACGACATGACGGTCGGCAGGCTGCGCAACACCTACAGCCGCGACCTGGTCATCGAGACAGTTGACGAGAATACCCCGGGAGCGCGCAAGGAAGAAGCCATCTATGTAGTGAATCCCACCGGCAGCGCCGATTCGCGCGTTGTGGCAGACATCAAGCTGGTGCACCAATGATATCGAGAATGGCAGTTTTCTCCACGTTCGCGGTGGCAGCCTTTGCGCAAACCCGCTTTGCCGCCGAAGCCGACAAGACCGAAAAACTGACCGTGCAGCGCATGGAAATCATGCTCGATCGCTTCGAAGGCGGGTCGTGGCATTCCATCGATCCCGCGCTGGTGCTCGAACAGGCCGACCGCGTGCGCTTTCGTTTCCGCAGCAGTTTCGACGGCTACCTGTATGTCATGAACCAGAGCACGTCGGGCAAGTACGAACAACTGTTCCCGCGCGAAGAGACCGGGCAGGATAACCGGATCGTTGCCGGCAAAGAATATCAGATTCCGGCAACCGCCAGCGTCTTCCGCATTGCCGGTCCGGCCGGCCACGAAGTGGTGTACTGGCTGATTACCCCGGCTCGGCTGACCGACGGTCCACCGCGCTACTCAACGCCGCCCAGTGGAAAGACCGTCGCGCCGCCCACGCTGATTCCCCGCTGCGACGACGCCATTCTGCGTTCCCGCGGCGATTGCATCGATCACTCCGCCGGCCCCAAGCTGGTGCCGCGCGATGTGGAGCTGCCGCAGAACCTCGCCGGTGCTGCGGATCAGAGCCAGAACAATTTACTGTTCCTCCGCCAGAAGGATACTTCCGTGATCTCGTCCCCGGGAGCTCTTACCGGGCCGGTGATCTACGAATTCCGCCTGGCACACCGGTGATTCCAATGCACTTACGAAAAATTGGCTTCGTTCTTGCATTTTCCGCGCTCGCCGCGGCGCAAACCACGCAACCCAAGCAGCAACGCGATCTGAAGGTCGAGAGAATCGAAAATGAGCCCGCCGCGACCGTACAGGCCGGGCCCAAGCCCGTCACCATTCCACGCAGTTATGCCGTGATCGTGGGCATTTCCCATTACCAGAATTTGCCGGACAATCGTCAGCTTCAGTTTCCGGAGCGCGACGCGCAATCCATCTACACCATCCTGATCAGCCCCGAAGGCGGTAACTTCAAGGCAGAAAACGTCCACATGCTGACTGGCGCCAATGCCACCCTCGCGGGCCTGCGCCGCGAGATCGACGGTTGGCTTCCGACCGTGGCTAAGGATGATGACCGGGTATTGATCTATTTCGCCGGCCATGGCTTTGTCTTCCAGGGCAAAGGTTATCTGGCCCCGTACGACATCAACCTCAACAACATCAGCGCAACCGGCTATCCCATGGATGAGCTGGGCTCCGTGATCGGCGGCAAGATTCGCGCAAAGTATAAGATCCTGCTGACCGACTCCTGCCACAGCGGCGCGATTTCGCCCGAAGATACGGAAAACCTGAATCACACTCTGGGCGATCTGAATAAGTCGCTGTTTTCACTTACTGCCAGCCGCGACCGAGAGCAATCATTTGAGAGTCCCGATTTCGAAGGCGGCCACGGCGTGTTCACTTACTACGTGGTGAAGGGTCTCGAAGGGGCCGCGGACACGTCTCACGATGGTATCGTCACCGCTGACGAGCTGGCCGAGTATGTCCATACCAACGTACGCGAGGCCACCGACAGCAAGCAGAATCCCACTTCCGAACGGGGCAGCTTCGATCCCAATATGCTGCTCGCTTGGGTGCCTTCGACGGCTTCTCCGGCTGCGCCGCCCGCCCCGAAATTCGGCGCTTTGGTGATCGAAGCCAACATGGACGATGTGGAGGTGTTCGTGGACGGTAAGTCGGTCGGAGTAGCTTCCAAGGCGAAACCGATTTCGGTGCCCGGTCTGCCCCCAGGCGAGCATACGGTAAAAGGAGTCAAGCTCGGTTACGAGCCCGATGGGCCACGGCAAGAGACGGTCTATCCCGGCCAGGAGTCAACCGTCAGCATCAAGATACTCATTGCGCGCCGCCGCAATAAAGCCGCTACTGATTCGCTCGACAAGGGCCTCGAATATTACCAGAAGGGTTACGAACAGAATTACAAGAAAGCCGCCGAGTTATTCGAGAAGGCGATCGAGATCGACCCGACTTACAGCCAGGCGGCGTTCTATCTCGGGCTCACTTACAACGCGCTGTACGATCAGGAGAAGGCCGAAGAGTATTACAAGAAAGCCATCGCCATCGATCCCGATTACCTGGAGGCCCACGCCAATTACGGCGGCATGCTGCTCGATATCGGAAATGTCGATGAGGCCATTCGCCAGTTCAACGTCGTGTTGCAGCGCCAGCCGAACCACGAGGTGGCTCTCACCTTGCAGGCACAAGCGTTCCGTCTGAAGGAGCTATATCCGCAATCGATCGATTCCGCCCGCAAAGCCATCAAGGTGAACCCGAAGAACGCCGAGCCGCACCTCTGGCTCGCCGATAGCCTGCGGTTGACGGCCAAGTACAATGACGCCCAATCCGAATACACGCAGTATCTGCAGCTCAGCGATTTCGATAGCAAGCTCGCAGGCCAGGTCAACTACTACGTGCTCGGGTTCCTGGCAGGATTCGGAAAGCGCAAGCGCGCCGCCCAGCAGGACATCTGGAAGGACCTTCGCAGCCTGGCCTATTTCGGTGTCTGCGATTGTGAGCGCAATCTGGCTAACTTCGACCTGGCGATTGCCAATTGCCAGAAAGCCCTGACCTACGACTCCAAAGACCCCTACGCCCACTACGCCCTGGGCCTTTCCTACATGCGCAAAGCCGTCCAGACCGGCAGCGTCGCCGAGCTCGATCCCGCCCTCCGCCACTTCCAGGAAATGCTCGCGATCAATCCGGATTTGAGCGAATCCGACTATGCGCGAAAGAACATCGCAAGCATCCAGAAGGCGATGCAGGCCCGGTAAACCGGTCTTGCGGCTCTATATTTCCGTTGGGACAATCTCGTTGACTTTGTAATTGCTGGTCTTCAGAATCGTACCGCTCGAATCCGTAATGTAGCTCACACCACGGGGAAAGGCATTAGCGACCACAACCCGAGCAGGAATTTGAGAAGCCACCGCAACATCCCGACTCCCGATAGCCACCTTGGAAAAATACTCTCCCGAACAGGCGGGAATGCAAAGGAGTGAAGTTCCCACCGTGTTCTCCTGAAAGCGCATTCCAAGTGCGTTCCAGCGGTCGTCATTTTGGACGTCCATGCAGATCAGCGCGGCAACCAAGAGGTTTCCATAAGCCACCGGATTGTTTAAATCGGGACTGCCCTCGCCGGCCCACGGTACGTAGTTCGCCGAAGTGTCGTCTTTCGTTTTGTAAGAGAGCAGCAAACTTCCGTTTGGGTCGATGAGGTGTGCACTATTGTATAGCTGGCCGTTGGAAGGCAAGATAAGGCCGGCCACAAACGCGATCCCAAATTGGTATGCGATCGCCTGAAGGTCGCTAACAATCTCCGGGCTCGTGTCGCAGCTCGGGCCAACGTCCAAGTACCGCTTGCAGATATTGAACCCTTCCGGCAGCACAACTAAGGACTGCGCAATGTCCTCTTTCTTGAGCCTCGTCTTAAGCGCTTCGCGCAACGAGCCGACGGGGTCACCATGGTTTGTCGGAAAATGAAAGAAACCGATCTTCTTGATTCTCGGCGGCTTCATAATATCGGAACCCCACTTCTACAAAATCTGCTAAAACATATCTGATACATTATGTCTTGTTGAATCCTGTGGAAAACCGGTGCACGCCTCTTGAATCGACGTGCCATCTGGTGATTCCAAAGCACTACCGGTATCCACAGACATTTCGGTACCAATCGGTTCTATTGGTTGCCCGGCATACGTAGCGAGACTTACCCTGAGCCAGTCGTCCATGTCCGCGCCCAGCATTTCGCCCGAGAAAGGACTCCCGTCCAACCAGGACGCGGAGCGATTCGTTCTCGGCTCCATCCTGCTTGATGAGGCCCTGTTCGTACAGGCGGCCGGCACGCTCGAGCCGGACGACTTCAGCCTGGAGAAACACCGCCGCATCTTCAAGCGCATGGGCGATATCCAGCTGCGCGGCGAAAAGATCGACCGCATTACTGTCGCCAACGAGCTGATGAAGTTCAACGAGCTCGAAGCCTGCGACGGCCTGAGCTATCTGGTTTCGCTCGATGACGGCCTGCCGCAGATTCCCAACCTCGACGGCTACATCCGGCTGGTCAAAGACAAATCGCTCCTGCGGCGCATCATCTTTTCCGCCCAGCACATGATGAACCGCGCCCTGCTGGGTGAGGAGGAGCCGGGCGAAATCCTGGCCGGCGCCGAGGAAACGCTGCTCAAGCTGGGCGATGCGCGCGTCAAAGCTGGCCTCGCCAACCCTCACCAGATCCTCTCCGAATACGAGGGCGGCATCACGGCCTTTCTGGATCCGAGCAAGCGGATCAAGGGAATCAGCACGGGGTTTGCCAAGTTCGATGAGTATACCGGCGGGCTGCACGGCGGCGAACTGGTCATCCTGGCGGCGCGCCCGTCCATGGGCAAGACCGCGCTGGCTCTTAACATCGCGCAGCACGTGGCGCTCAAGCTCAAACAGACGGTGGCCGTCTTCTCGTTGGAAATGTCGCAGGAATCGCTGCTCACCCGCATGCTCTGCGCTACCGCGAGGGTGGACAGCGCCAAGTTCCGCGCCGGGTATCTCAGCCAGGAGGAGCGCCGCAAACTCAACCAGGCGCTGCACGAGTTGGTGGAAGCGCCGCTCTATATCGACGACACGGCGGGAGTCCACCTGATGGACATGCATGCCAAGCTGCGGCGTCTAAAAGCCGAGCGCGATGTGAAGCTGGTGATCGTCGATTATCTGCAATTGATGAGCGGCCGCGGCCGCTTCGAGAATCGCAACCAGGAAGTGAGCGCTCTTTCCCGCGGCATGAAGCTGCTGGCCAAGGAACTGAATGTCCCGATGCTGGTGCTTTCGCAGTTGAGCCGCGCCGTGGAGAACCGTCAGGGCGATCACCGGCCACAGCTCAGCGACTTGCGCGAGTCCGGCTCGATCGAACAGGATGCCGACCTGGTGGGCTTTATCTTCCGCGAAGAAGTCTACCGGCGCGATCGCGAAGATCTCCGCGGCCTGGCGGAGCTCATCATCGCCAAGCAGCGCAATGGCCCTATCGGCACCGTCAACCTCGTCTTCCTGCACGCGCAAACCAAGTTTGAAAATCGCGCCGAGGATACGGGCGAGCTGCCGGAAGAGTAGTCAGCTCACCACGCCGCGGCGCACTGCGCTGAGCACCAGTTCCGCCGTACTGTGCAGATCGAGCTTCTCCATGATGCGCCAGCGGTGCGTCTCTACCGTGTGCAGGCTCAGGTTCAAGAGATTGGCAATATCCTTGTTGCTGTTGCCTTCCGCCAGTAGCTGGTAGATCTGGCGCTCGCGGTTGGTCAGGAGGTCGAAACGATCGGTGATTTCGCCCGCATCCTTCTTGCTCGCGAACCCGCCTTGAAAGATCTCCGCCACGGCCGGGCTGAAAAAGCTCTCACCCCTCTGCAGGTGGTGTATCGCTTTGATCAGTTCATCGCCGGCCGAGTTCTTCAGCAGGTACCCGCGCGCGCCCGCCTTCACGGCGCGGAGAACATACCGTTCGTCGTCATACATGCTCAGCATCAAAACGCAGGTGTGCGGCGAGTGCTTGAGAATCTGCGCCGTGGCTTCGATGCCGTTCAGCTCTTTCATGGCGACATCCACGATCGCCACATCCGGCTTGAACAGCCGTGCCGCCTCCACCGCTTCGATGCCGGAGCTGGCCTCGGCCACCACATCGAATTCCGGCTGGCTTTCCAGAATATGCCGCAGACCCTGGCGCATCAGCGTATGGTCGTCGGCTAGCAGAACCGTGGTTGACATTTACGCGCTTACCTCATGGACCGCCTCGGGAATCGGCAGCGGCGCCGCCACCAGCGGAATCCGGACTTCGATACGAGTCCCGCCGTCCGGCCGGGAATGGATCGACAGCACGCCCCCGGCATTGGCCACGCGTTCCCGCATCCCCAATAATCCCAGGCCGGTATTCTGGCGCGGCATGTGTTTGTCATTGAGCGGGAATCCGCGGCCGTTGTCTTCTACCGAAACCGTCAGCTCGTCCGGCAACTGGCGCGCTTCCAGGCGCACCTTCGTGGCGCCGGCATGCTTCTCGCAATTGTGCAGAGCCTCCTGCACCACCCGGTACACGCAGGTCTTCACGCCGTCCGGGAGTTGCTCCGCCACATTCTCTTCCGCAAACTCGGCCGCGATCCCGCTGCGGCGCGAGAAATCTTCTAGCTGAAACTGCAGCGCGGGAACCAGGCCCAGATCGTCCAGCAGCGCCGGCCGCAACAGAAGAGCAATGTTGCGGACGGTCTGCACTGTTTTCTCCACCAGCGCGCGGGCCCGCTGCAGCTGTTCGCGAAGAACTTCGGGTTGAGTCTCCAGGGCGCTCTGCGCATTGGTGATCTGGATTTGCAGTAGCGCCAGCGTCTGGCCGATTTCGTCGTGCAGTTCGCGCGAGAGCCGCCTTCGCCCTTCCTCTTCAACCTCCAACAGCCGCGCCGAGAGTTGTTGCAACTCGCCCTTGGTTTGCTCCACTTCCGCGTGATGCCGGTCGGCCACTCGCTCCAGGTTCTCCGCATGGCTCAAGCTGAACACCGCCACCACCAGGCCCAGGATCACTCCAATACCCAACATCAACAGAAGCCGCTCGGTAGCTTGCTGGCGCGATACCGCAAACTGCCGGTCATTGTCCTGCAAGTGCTGCTCACCGGTGGCGCTCAGTTCGTGTAGGGCGCTGTACAGCTCGCCGCGGCGCGGCACAATTTCCCGTTGCACAAACTCGAACTGCCGGTCGCTCGAAGTGTGCAGCATGGTCACTGGAACCGGGTCCACCACCGCCCAGAATTCCTGAATACTCTGGCGCAGCGCCGGAAGGATGGGGCTCTGCGGCGAAATCCTTGCCAGTCGTTCAAGGGCCTCGGCGCTTTCCGTCTGCAATGGACCTAACTGCGCGCTCAGGGTCTGGGCCTGGTCGGGAGTGTTGCGGATGAAAAAGTCGCGTACGTAGTTTCCGGCCAGCCACACATTCCGGCGAAGAGTCGTAAGCGCATCTTCCTCATCCACGTAGCGGCGATAGATTTCCAGGTGCTGTGCGGAGACGCTCAGCTGGATGCGGTAGGCTTCGAGCGCAGAAAACACCAGCACGCCGATGACGGCGGCGTAACCCGCCCGCAGTACGGATCGTTTCCCCAGCTTCGCGAACAACCCTGACCACCTGTTGCCTGCGGTTCCGTCTGCCACGCTGGAACCATCTTATCTCGCCCGAACAAATACCGGCCTGGCCCGTTGAGCCGCGACCACTCGTTACCGAGCCGCGACCTCTCTTACTGAGCCGCGACCAAAGGAAGCGGACGTCCCTCACACCATTCTCCCGAGGTCGCACCGCCTAAGAAAATACGATTTCGCCTGTATTTGCATAGCTAATTCTGCAGGCTACAGTTAATACATCAACGGCCCAATTGCCCCGAAATGGCGCCGGGGTAGTATGGACCGCCACGAATCGCGATTGCCTCCCGGGCAACGCGTCAGAGGGCAGGTGCGAACCTGCCCTTGCTTTTTTGGCGCAGCCCCCTCCCCGTCATAAACTGAATTGCGGCTTCTAATGGACCGAGCGGCGTTTTCGGGCATCGTGTTCGGCGTGTCGGCGCTGGCGGGGTTTCTCGGCTCCCTCACCGGGTTGGGCGGCGGCGTCGTGGTCACGCCCGTCCTCACCATCCTGCTGGGAGTCGATCTGCATTATGCCATCGGCGCAGCGCTGGTCTCTGTGATCGCAACCTCTTCCGGCGCCGCCGCAGCATACGTCAGGGAAGGCTACTCGAACTTGCGCGTCGGCATGTTCTTGGAAATCGCCACCACCTTGGGGGCGGTCGCTGGAGCGCACCTCACAGCGGTCGTGCCGACATCTGCACTAGCCGTTCTGTTCGGACTCGTATTGCTGTACTCGGCCTGGCATTCTTTCTGGGAGCAAAAGGGATCCGCAGAGTTGCCGCCCGATCCCCTCGCGGCGCGGCTCCGCCTCGATAGCACCTATCCCACGCCAGCCGGCGCCATCCGCTACCACGTAGGCCGCGTGAAGGCCGGTTTCAGTCTGATGTTTGGGGCCGGAGTCCTCTCCGGTTTGCTCGGTATCGGCTCCGGCGCCGTCAAGGTGATCGCCATGGACCAGGCCATGGGAATCCCGTTCAAGGTCTCGACCACCACCAGCAATTTCATGATCGGCGTCACCGCAGCCGCCAGTGCGGGCGTTTACCTCGGCCGCGGTTACGTCGACCCCGGTTTGGCCATGCCCGTGATGTTGGGTGTGCTCACCGGATCGATGCTGGGTGCTCGTTTCCTCATCGGGGCCAAACCTCGCGCCTTGCGGCTCGTGTTCGCCGCCGTCATCGGTCTGCTCGCGGTTGAGATGATCTACAACGGATTTACGGGAGGTATCGGGGAATGACTGATGTCCGCATCGAAAAAGCGATCGGAACATTATTGCAGATCGGCGTTTTAACGGCTGCCGTCGTCGTGCTGGCCGGAGGCGTCTGGTTACTGGCGGGCTCTGGCCGCAGCGTGCCTCGATACAACCCGTTTCGCGGCGAACCGGATCAACTGCGATCGGCGCATCGCGTCGTCGGAAGCCTTGCTCATCCGAGCCCCGCAATCGTCATTCAGTTCGGGCTGATCCTGCTCATCGCCACGCCCGTGGCCCGCGTGGTGTTTTCGCTCGCGGCTTTCGCCTGGGAACGCGACTGGACATACGTCGTCATCACACTGATTGTCCTGGCCGTATTGACGTACAGCCTTGCCCTACCACACCATTGAGCGCCGCTCACGCCACTGGATTGCGCAGCGTCCCGGCGCCTTCCAGTTCCACTTCCACCACGTCTCCGGGCGAGAGCCTCCGGGTGGCCTGCGGCGTCCCGGTGAAAATGATATCTCCCGGTAACAGTGTCACCCATCCGCTGATCCAACTGACGATGGTGGCGCAATCGAAAATCATGTCCGAGGTCCGCTCCTGTTGCACCACCTCTGCGTTGAGCCTGGTCTGGAGCAGCAGGTTGTCGTAGTCAATGCCGCTCACGATCGCCGGTCCGGCCGGCGCAAAGGTGTCCGAACCTTTGGCGCGCCACCACTGCACGTCCTTGCGCTCGCCGTACTGCCAATTGCGGTCGGTTACATCGTTGCCGGCGGTCACTCCGAAAATGTACCGAGGCGCATGTTCCCGCGAGATCCCCTTGGCCTGTTTCCCGATAACGATGACCATTTCGCCTTCATAGTGCACGTCGGTCGCGTCGCGGGGTATGACGATCGTGCCGTCCGGATCCGCGAGTGCCGTCAGCGGCTTCAAGAAGATCTCGGGATGCTGCGGGTGCGTGCGATTCCCCAAATGGCTCTTGTAATTTCGCCCCACCGCCAGCACTTTGGTGGGCTGGCACGGGTTTAGAAGTTGCACGCTCGCCAGCGGGTGTGTGCGCCCCGACTCCGAGCCATCTCTCCACGGCTCGCCGCGCAGCTCGCCGCGCAGCTCGCGCACGAGTTCCCCATCGAGAATGCCAAAAGCAACGGAAGAGTCTTTGCGATATCGGACGTATCGGGTCACGTCCCGTCATTGTATCGCCACGGAGCACGGGCCTCTGGCCTGTGAGCGATGATGGAAGAGGGCTTACCATGCTCACTCATCTCAAGATCATCGCCGTACTTCACATCATCCTTGGCGCCATGGGGATTTTCGCGGCTTTCACCGTGCTGCTGTTAATGGGCGGAATCGCCGGTTTGGTGGGTACGTCGGATCGCTCGCCCGATGCAGTCTGGGCCATCCCCATCATTGGCGGCATCGGCGGTATCATCTGCCTTGTCCTGATTGTGCTTTGGCTTCCTGGTCTGGTCGGCGGAATCGGCTTGCTGCGCCTCGCGCCCTGGTCGCGCGTCTACATGATCGTGATTTCGGCGCTCGATCTGCTCAGCATTCCCTTCGGAACCGCGCTGGGCATCTACGGCATCTGGGCGTTGACTCGTCCGGAGAGCGAAGCGTTGCTCGCCCGCCGCTCCTACCAGCCCGCGGCCTATTGAGCGTTAACCGCGGCTCGGAATCGCGGCCACGATGATTGGCGTCGATGTGGGCTGCGGCGCGCCGCCCGCATTTTCGAGCGTCACGGCCACAGCCCCCGTAGCATTCAGATCGACCGCGCCGCGCCGAACATAGAGGGCCGTCCCCTCCATCGCGGATTGAAACAAGCCCGCAGGCATCGGCATCCCTTTCTTGGGTATGATCCACATTTCGTAAATCTTCCCAGTCCGCGCCGGCGGCAGGTTGGAAGCCATCAGTAGAACACCTTGCGTCGGGTTCACAAACACCTTACCCTTCGGCGGCTGCGGCTGGGCGCCACCGAATGAAGCTTCGGTCGTGTCCGGACCGCTCAGAATCGCGAAGGCTTCGTTGAGCCGGGTCAGTTCGATGGTTTGTCCGCGCACCTGCTCCTGAGCTCGAGCGAGTTCACGGCCGAGATCTTTCTCTCTGCTGTTGAAGAAGGCCGCCGCGAAGATCGCGCAAATCGCGGCCACAGCCCAGAAGGGCGCCCACCATCCCAGCCGTCGCGGTTCCACGCCGGCCGACGCTAGAATGCGCCGCCGCAATTTCGCGGAGGGCTCTGCCAAAGGTGCCGTAGCGCCCAGGATCGATGCCAACTCGCGCGCCAGCTTCAACTCCGCCATACACACCTCGCATCCCCGATCCAGGTGCTCCCGGATTTCGCTGCGCTCCGGATCCTCCGCCAGACCGATGGCGTACAGCTCGTAGTGTTCCCGCAGTTGGTCGCAGTTCATGCCGGCACCGCCGCTCCCAGCTCATGCCGCAAAACCTTCAACGCCGCACGCACCCAGGTCTTCACCGTTCCCAGGGGCTGCCCCATGCGGTCGGCCATTTCCGTCTGCGAAAGCCCTTCGAAATATGCCAGCTCGATCACCTGGCGCTGATTGGCCGAAAGTTTCTCCATCGCCGCTTTCACCCGGCGCGCCTTGTCGGATGCCAGCAGATCCTTCTCCATGTCGCTGAAAAGCGCGGGATGCTCGGCGGTTTCGAGCTCCAACGTGTTGCGCGCGCGGCCGGTGGTGGAACGCTGATAATCGATCGCGCGGTTACGTGCCACGGCCACCAGCCACGCTCCCACCGAACCCTTTTCCGCGTCCAGACTCTGCGCGCGATTCCATACGCGCAAAAACGTTTCCTGCACCAGGTCTTCCGCCACGCCGGTATCGCGCACCATGCGCAGAATTAACGAATACACCAGGCGGCCGTATCGCTCGTAGAGCTCGGCCAGCGCTTGCGGATCGCGGCGCTGCAGGCGTTCGACGAGCTTGCGGTCGCCTTCCACGTCCAATGCGAGCAGTATGGGCAGCAGAGTCATCGGAACCGGCGTCCAATTGTATATACGAACCGCGCCGCGATCAAGATGTGATGCCCGCGAGAAAAACTCGCGCGCAAATTTACCGCGATGCAACCTGAAAGAGATCGGAATGGAACACGACTTGCATTTTTTTCTTGACTTTCCTCGCGAACAACCTTATATATGAATCACATTGCGATTTTTTCAGTCGCAAAATTTGATGTTAGGGAGAATCAATCGATGAAGAGCGCAACCAAAAAGGCCGCCACGAAAAAGAAGGCTGCTCCGAAGAAAAAGAAGTAGCTGTGGCGCGGCCCTGAAAAGGGCAGACGAATTTCACTCCGAGGCCCCGGTTTCCGGGGCCTTTTTCGTTATTACGGGCTTTTCCCTCCGAATTCTTTTCCCTCCTTCCGCTGCCACAACACACGAAACGTCTCGCCCATTCCAAACAGCAGCGTCTTGAGTTGAAGCCGCCGGCGCAACTCCTCCGCCGCGCCCGCGCCTGCCAAGGCCCGCGTCATTTCCTCTTCTCCGGCCGCTAGCAACGTCTGCGCCAGTGTTTCGAAACGCTCCGCATGCAACCCATACGCCGATCCATGCCGTTCGAGTGCGGTGAAGTTCACGTGAGCCGTGATGTCACGCACCCCCGGTTCGTCGAGTACATCGTCTAGTGCCGTATGCTGCCGATAGCTCATCAATGTTCCACGCGGAAAACGGATTACCTCCGGCAGCGTGTACCCGTAATCGATGGTTAACACCCACCCCGATTGAAGTGCTCGCGCGATGCGTTCGATCCATCCGAGCGCTTCGAGATGGACTTCGTACCACCACCCCTCTTCGGGCGGCGGGACATACCTGCGCAGATAATCGCCGCTCTCTTCGGTCACCACGTCTCCCAGCGTCCACACGAAACGGCCGCTATCAAAGGTTACGAGTTGCTGGCGGTATTCGGATTTCGTGTAAACCGCTACGTCGACCGGTAGCGCGTCGAAGAACTCGTTTGAAAAAATAACGCCCTCGAAACCCCGCGGCAGATCTCCGGAGCCGATCTCCACGGGCAAGTAATGCCAATCGGAAAATGCGGGCGCCATTTCGCCGCGCCCCGCGCCCAGTTCCACCACGGTGAAATCCGCCGGTTGGCCCAGGTCCCGCCACAACTGGCGAACCCGCGCCGCGATCAGCATCCCGAATACCGGCTGAACTTGTTCGGCGGTATAGAAGTCGCCCCCACGCCCGAACGGATCGCGCCCCTGGCGATAGTAGCCGCATTGTGGATGGTACAGCGCCACCTCCATGAAGCGGCGAAACGGAATCGGCCCCTGGCGCTCGATCTCGGCGGCCAGCAGTTCACCCGCGGGAGTCATCGTTCTTGCATCTGCGGCGTCCGGCGGAACAGTTCCACCACGTAGTCGTGCAGGCAGTCGTACAGGTACCGCTGAAAGGTCCAGGGGAACTGCGGGTGTTCGATATCGTGCGCATGAATCGGTGCGTAGTAGGTGTGAACCTTATGCGCGGGGTCCTTCGAGCGGATCACCAGCTCGACAGCACCGTTCTTCTCGCGGGCAGAGATCTCAAACAGCGGATGCTCGTAACGCTCCGCTTCGGCCAATACCTTTTCCAGGGCCGTCACGCCGCTATGGTAGCGTGAAATCACCGATGCCGTTGCCGGAAACCGTTCGAGTGAAGCTCAGTTCGGAGGAAGCCGGGACCATTTCCATCACTCCGGTTGTGGTTCAGGAACTCGCCATCCGGGAGTTGCTGGAACACGTGCTCGGAGTTGCCGGAAAGGACGAGGCGCGCATCCGCGAGATCCTGGTGCGGGGAACTCTGGTGGTAGGCGCGTCGCGCTTCCGCTGGCCGGGATGGGAGCCGGACCCGGCTGGCATTCAGACCCTGCTCGCCACTTTCCCCGATCCCGATCCTTCGCGGCCTTTCGCGGCCGAACACTGCGTGCGGGCGATCCTCCGCGGCGATCGCCAACGACTGGAGATTGTTCCGCATGCCGGGAGCCATTTTTGGCAACTGGTGATGCAGGTGACTGCTGCCGCCGAGACGCGCTATGCCGGATACTCCTATCGCGACCATGCCGACCGCTACCTCCGCGAGTTGAGTCCATCGGAAGTAGACCAGATCCGCGCCGCGTCGAGCAAGGTGAAGTACAGCACCTTGCGCGACCAGATTCTTCGCACCGCATTCGGCCAAGCAGAGTTATTCGTGTTGCGCCCAGGTAGATAGCGCCACAAACAAGGAGGCGATTTCGCTGCTGTGCGGCGCCGGCAGACGACGGAAACCGATCGTCTGCCCTACAGAGTTAAACTGCATTCCGCATGGCGCACCACACTAGCAGGATTACCCTGCGGTCACGGCTCGGAAAGAACCGGTGCCTTGGATACGACGTTTGCACACAGCCGGCCGACGCCCAGCGCCCGGTCGAGCACTTGTTCCGTCTGCCCCCTCTGCGCGCGAACCCCATGGAGCAATGGAAGCCGGGCGGAGTCACGTGCGCCCTGAGCCAAGTTCTTCTCTGCGCCTCGGCAGTGATCAACTCACCTCGAGTTCAGATAGGCGATCAGGTCTGCCATCTCCGGCGCCGTGAACCGCGGCCATGCCAGCTTGCGTTCGGTCATCAAGTCCAGCATCCGCGGCCCATGCTGCCAAAGGGCGGAGATCATGCTGATGTCGGAGTACCCCTCCGGCGTCTTGGCCAGAGGCGGAGCGCCGCTCGAGGCATCGTTGTGACACGCCGCGCAGCTCTTCTCGGTGAAAACCTGCCTGCCATGCGCCGCGTCGCCGCTGCCGCGGAAGTACTGGCGCGTCCAGACGTAGCCCAGAATCTGCCGCATCTCCTCCTGCGAAAGATTCGGCGCCGGCTGCTTCATGTTCGCCTGGTGGTTCCACATGTCGACCGCGATATCGGTGAGGTTCTGGTTGCGCAAGCGATTTTCCAGAGCGAGATTTCCCTTGTGGCAACCCGCGCAGCCCTTGGACTCAAATAGCACCGATCCCGAGGCCGAGGGGGGAAACTCGAAGGCCGTCACCAATTCGCGGGTCTCCGGCAGATTCTGCAGATAGACCAGCATGTCGCGCAGCTCCTGCGAAGTGAGCGGCGACCATTTCAGTTTCTTCTCCGCATACGCCTGGCGCATCTGCCCGCCGTGGTTCCACATCTGTTGAATCAGGACGGTGGGATCTGCCAGCGATGCCCACTTCACCACCGGGGGCGCCCCGGCGGCATTGGAGGCCGTCACCCCATGGCAATCGGCGCAGTGCTTCGCCGCAAATACCTGTTTTCCCCGCCCGGCATCCCCGGGTTTTTCGAAGAAACGCGCCGAAACGAAATAGGCGAACAGGTCCGCCGCCGATTCCGGCGACAAAGTGGCTCGGACGATCCCCTGCCGGCGCATGGCCGACCACATCTGCGGAGCGTGGTTCCAAATGAGACTGGCCATCACCGTGGGGGTAAAATCGCGGTCGATACGCTTCCCAAGGTCCGGAGCCAGCGCGCCTCCTCGCCCGTTGATGCTGTGACACTGGATGCACTGTTCCGTCTGAAAAAGCTGCTCGCCGCGGCGTGCATCGCCCAGGACTTCATCGGCTGCCAGCGCGGCGGATGCCGCCACTGCGCCCGCTAAGGCTACTCGAAGGATGTTCATTGGAGGATCTCCTAGCGGCTCAACCGGAGGCTCGTCATAAGAACGTGCGTCCGGAATCCTTCATAGAGGTAGAACTGCTCGCCCATCCCGTACCAGCGCCATTCGGTGTTCCAGGCAACGTGGTGTGAGATCGGAAAGGACAACCGCACCAGCGGCTCGTAGAATCGCGTCGGCCGGCTTCCGGACGAAATGAACAGCGAGCCTCCGGCTGTCAGCTTAGGCGTCAATCCATGATAGCCGGGCAGCGCCAGGTCGATTTGCGAAGTGGCGGTATGTGCGTTGTCGCGATACGCCGAAACCGCCGGCGCGTAGGTCGGCAGCTCGAGATAGTTGATGTTCGAACGCAGCGTAGAACGATCGTACTCGCCCATGACGACGATACGCTTGCCGTTGTTTGGCGTCCAGGAGACGGCCAGGGAATTGTTGCGCGCCCGAAAGTCGTAGTTGACCCCCGTGGCCGGGTTTTGATTGTCGAGCAGCGTGAAATTGGCGGTGACGGACAGGTTGGTGGCCGCCTGATACTGCGCGCGCGCCCGCATTTTGTTGTAGTTGTTCAGGCTGTCGCGGAAATAGATCTGATCGCTCGACGCGCCTTCGTAGTCCAGGTTAATGCGAAGCTTCTGCCAAGGGCGCAGACTGGCGCCGGCCAAACCAACATTACGCTTCAGTTGACCCGTAGCAAACGGGGTCTCGCTGAACAAGCTGCCAGCCACCGTGGCATCGCCCCATACATACCGAAAGCCTCCGCGCAGCGTGAACCTCGAGGTCAGATCGTACATTACGTCTACCTGCTGCTGGTTGTAGTTGACGATCTGCTCCTCGGGCAGCGCGGTTTGCTGACTGGTCCCCACAGGCAAGAACAGAGTGGAGAATAGCCCGAAACTGGCATCGTGGTAACGATCCGTCATCCACGATTCCACAATCCGCAGGCGCTTGAGAGGCCGCAGCTCGAAGCCGGCGTTGCCGGTGACGTGCGGCTGTTTGGCCGTGCCCGTCGCCATATCGCCGACTCCACTGTAGGCAAGAAGTGAGGCTAATGAAATGAAGTTACCAGCGGCCGAATCGAAGTAATTGACATCCGTTTTGGGCTCGCTGTAGAGGAACTGGCCGGAAAGCGTTACCCACGAGGCCGGCGTCGCCGTGAAAAGCCCCCGCTCGTAAATGCTCGTCCCCCGAATGGCGTAAGCTGCCGCCAGGCTGTTCAACAACAGCGTTTGCCCGAACAGCGGCGTGGTTCGGTCTCCCGAGACGGGCTGGTTGTTGAACGCCTGATCGTCGTCCTTAAACGTGGTCCCGCCCTGTTCCAGGGTGATGTGGAAATGGTTGTATTCGAATCGCACGCCGCCGCGATAGTTCTCCATGCTGTCCCGCACAAGCGAGGGCACGGCGTATTCGTTGCTCGCATCCGTCAACCACGTGTCGATGCCGTTCCCATAGCCCGCGTTCCGGTCGAACGCGAAGTAAGGAATGATGTGCCCATTCGGAAACAGATCTAGGCTGCCGTTGATCATGCGCCGGCGAATGTCGAACGCCTGCTCGTTGAAGCCCGCTGGCGCGAAGGTATTCGCGAACGACGGGACCTCGTTGAAGTAAGCGATATTGCGGTAGTCGAAGCGGAAGTCGTAGATCTTCGACTTGGTGGCGTCCACGTGAGCCGTAGTGTACGGATCGTCGCCCCACCCGTAGCCGTTCGCGTTCAGACGGTCGAACAGGCGCTTCTTCGGATCTAAGATCGTGAAATCGATTCCGAACAGCTTGGGACCTTCTCCTAAATCGACCACGCTCCGGTACGTCTGGAAACTACCGCCCACATTGGTAAGCCACCGGTAGCCCAGATCGATATTGCCGGTAAGCCACTGTTCGGTGGACGGCGCGGGCGATTCCGCCGCTGGAGCCGTAGCTGCCGGCGCAGGAGTCGTCTGCTCCGCAGCCGGCTTGGCCGGCTGGTCTTGCGCCAGCAAGGGCGCCGTGATGAGGACCACCAGCAGGAGTCTCATTTCAGTAACTCCCGATCCACCCACGAGCCATGCACCTTTTGATGGCATACCGTGCAGTTGGCGAAGCGCGGGCTCCGTAGATCGTGGAATGCCGGCGGCACTGAACCCAAGGCAGCATTCGCCGGCGATAGCGACGGCAGATTGGCGTGGCATTCCAGGCAAACGAAACGTACCTCGTGCCTCGTCAGCATGCGTGGATTGGCGGAACCGTGTGGCTCATGGCACGCTTGACAGCCTTCCAATCGCACGGGAGCGTGCTCGAAAACGAATGGCCCCGCCTTGTCCCCATGGCAGTTGAAACACCCCGGTTCGTTGGCGCGCGCCGTTTGCATCTGCCCGGGAAGCACGCTGCCGTGCGGGTTATGGCAGTTCACGCACGACATGGCGCCCTCCGGAAGCTTGTGCCGGTAAGGGCGCTGGAAGCTGGCCCACACATCGGTGTGGCAGCCGGCGCATTGCGCATTCACCGCGGCCGCGCCGTGAGGCACCAGCCCATTAGGCCCGTTCTTGTGAACGGTATGGC
>Ga0335081_10000177_pt1 | contig 124279 bp, 142 predicted proteins | sample Lox_Sample_35_FD_206713 | JGI IMG/M metagenome (GOLD analysis project Ga0335081, IMG submission 206713) | Soil microbial communities from Loxahatchee National Wildlife Refuge, Florida, United States - Lox_Sample_3.5 | ecosystem: Environmental > Terrestrial > Soil > Wetlands | place: USA...
CGATGACCTCGCCTTGGCTTGGCTTTTCCTTGGCGGTGTCCGGGATGATGATGCCGGCCGCGGTTTTTTCCTCGGCCTCGATGCGCTTGACGACAACGCGGTCGTGAAGCGGACGGAATTTCATGGCAGTCCTCCTAAGTTATTGAGTACTTTGTGTTTCTGGTATCCGGCCGGATCCCCTTGCCGGAAACCTGGCCGCGATTTGGGTTGGCCGTTTTCATCCCGCAAGAGGCCATCGGAAGATTTTTAGCACTCGTTTTGGCTGAGTGCCAACACGAATCAAAACGTGAGCAAGCCCAATGGTTAAAGGCGGAACCGATACTTGCACCGGCGGGTTAGACGCGCCCGTCCGGAGGGGCAGAGTGCTAGCCGCTAGCCAATGCTGCTGCTAACGCCTTGTTTTTAAACAACTTGTTTACCATTTCGGCTTGCAATGCTCGGTGCCGGGAATGGAAACTCGTTTCCCCTGACGGAGGACTCGATGGTTTCGACGGATTTCCTGAAGCAGGTCAAGGGCTACGGCCTGACCACCGCGCACATCCTGTACCGGCGTCCCGATCATCACTGGCTGCTGCAGTCCTACGTCTGGCAGGCCTACGATCTGTTTCCCGAATTTCCCGAACTCTCTCGCTTCCTCGCCTTTTGGCAGGAGAAGCTCGAGGGCCCGCTGCATTCGGTGCAAGTCGCGCATTGCAAACTGATCAAGCCGGCGGAGCTCAAGGCCATCAATGGCGAGTTCAGGCTGCATTAAGCGGCGTACTCCTGCGCCCGCCGCTGCCTGACCATCGAATTGCTTATGGAGTGAAGCGGAAAAATTCCGCGCGAACCCTCAGCGCGGGTTCGCCATCAGCTCGGCGACCCGAACCAGCGCGGCTTGCATCTTCTTGTCTTTGATTTTGGCAAACGCCTGTAAGAGCCGCACCGAACGGCGGTCCTGCAGGTGATGCAGAGTCGTCGGGCTTTCCCTCTTTTCCGCCTCGACCGGCGCGAAGAAGAACGCAATCGGCACTTCGAGGAAACGAGCGACGACTTCCAAACGGCCAGCGGAAATCCGGTTGACGCCCTTTTCGTATTTTTGCACCTGCTGGAAGGTCAAACCGAGCGCATTCGCAAGCTGGGTCTGGGAAACATGACGCTCCAAACGGCGCAAACGTATACGGCGGCCGACGATCAGGTCGGTCTCATTAATCCGCTGAGTTCTCTTCATTAGCTCACCAAGGTCTTCCGGTCGTTAGCAAGACTGATCGAGCAAATTCATGGAATTATCCATGCACGCTCGGCGATGTTGAAGGCAATAGCAAGCCGGGCTACCCTTGCGTTTACAGTCTGTGGTTAAGGTTATCGGTGTCTGCTCCTAGAGGTAGTATGTCGCGCAAGGGATTGGATCAGACCCTCGAATTTCTCGCCAATGTCGAACGCGCGCAGACAGCCGCCGACGTTTGCGGGGCGCTTTTGCGCTCGGTAAAGGCCTACGGATTCAAACACGTCCTCGCCGGCACTATTCCGATACCAGGTTCGAATAAACGCCAGCAGGAATCGCACGTGATCCTGCACGAGTGGCCGATCGGCTGGTGGGATAGGTACTTTTCCAACGGCTATCTGTTCGTCGATCCCGCGATCCGCCGCGTCACCACCGACATCACGCCGTTCCTATGGAGTGAGCTGGACCCGCTCTGCCGTGACAATCCGATGGCGAGCCGGGTGATGCATGAGGCCGGCGATTTTCGGCTGAAGCACGGCTTTACGGTCCCCATGATGACGTTGGAAGGCGACGTCGCCGGCTTTTCGCTTGCGGCTGACCGCATCGAATTGCCGCCCTACGCACGCGGTATGCTGACGCTGCAAATGACGCTCGCGCTCGGCCGTACGTTGCGCCTTGAGCTCAACCAGCACGAGGCCGAACGCGTCGGCTTGACCGACCGTGAGCGCGAAATCCTGCAATGGGCGGCGCTCGGCAAGTCGGAATGGGAGACCGGCGAGATCATGCGTCTGTCCGAGCACACGGTCGACAAATATATGCGCGACGTCCGCCGCAAGCTGCGCGTTACCAGCCGCACGCAGGCGGTCGCGGAAGGCTTGCGCCTGCAATTAATCAGCTGAGTCGTCAAGTACGCGATCGCGTACTGTTCCATTCCCGTCGTTTACGCCCACCATGGCGGAGCAGCGCGACGGGAGACTCGCCATGATTCACATCATCGATGCCGGCAACATCCTCCAGTACCGGGAGGAAATGGAACAGGCGTATCGTTTGCGTCATCAGGTCTTCGTCGACGAGATGAAATGGGAAGACCTGCGTAAGCCCGACAGCCGCGAAACCGACCAGTTCGACGACGGCCGCGCCCTGCACATGCTCTACATCCAGGACGGCACCGTGCTCGGCTATCAGCGCATGCTGCCGACCACGCAGCCGCATCTCTTGTCCGAGGTGATGCCCGAACTGTGCGAGGGCGAACGTCCGGTTGGTCCGCATGTCTGGGAGTGGACGCGCTATTGCGTGGCGCGGGCGCACCGTGAGCGCGGACGGGCGCTGAGCCCGATCGCCAACGCGCTGCTGTCGGGGATCGTCGAATGGGGCCTCGCAAGCGGCGTCAACACGATCATCATCGAGATGGATCCGATCTGGCTCTTGCGTCTGGTGCAGCTCTATTTCCGTGTTATTCCGCTCGGCCTGCCCCGGCGTTACGGGCAGGGCGATGTCGTCGCCGTCACCGCGGCCTTCGACAGCCGAACGCTCGCCCGGCTGCGGGAAATGCGTGGCGACAACCGCAGCGTTCTGGCTCCTTCCGAACAGGCGGCCCGACGTGCGCTTAGTTGATAGGTGTGTCGTGTCAAAGCTGGACGAAAACCTGTCGGTCGACCAGGAACTGCTGCTTGGCCGATTTGTCGCGGCGGCGCTCGACGTGCGGGCGTCGATTCCCGAAGCGGAGCTGGCGCGGATTCCGGGTCTCCGCCAGGCGGTGAGCGCGGTGCTGCAATTCGGCGCCAAGCTCGGCTGGAGCGACCGCGACATGCTTGCCAGGCCCAGCGCACGCCGCCGCGCGGTCGGCGGTCAGCGCTGATCGCGTCACTCGCGTCCGTCGAGGATGCCGGCGATTGCGCGGTCAGGACGCGCGCCGCGTCGTCAGTGGCGCGCCTTGACCTGCGCAACCAGGCTCTCGACCTGCGGGAGCATGCGCGCAACGACGATGGCATAGCCTTGTGCGTTGTAATGCGCGTGGTCGCGCGCGCGGTAACGACCGGGCGGCAGCGTCCATTCGGCATAGGCGACTCCTTCGGAGCGCGCGACGGCGTCGAGCTTGAGGTCGGCGAAGCCGATCAGCAGCACCTCGATCTTGCGGCCGCGCAGCGCGCGGATGATCTGGATTAGCCGCGCGCGCACGGTCTGCATCGGCACGCGCCGGCGCAGGTCGTTGCTGCCGAATTCAAGCAACGCAATGTCGGTATCGGGTGCGATGGCCGTGTCGAAATGCGTCAGCGCATCGCGCGTCGTGCCGCCATTAATGCCGGCATTGTCGATAACGACGTCATAGCCCTTTTGGCGCAGCAGCGCCTGCAGCTGCGCCGGATAGGCGTCGTTGCGAGTGACCAACCAGCCGGCAGTCATGCTGTCGCCATAGGCGACAAGGTGGATCGTGCGCGCCAGCGCGCTTTCGTTGAGCGCGAGGAGGAGGGCGCAGGCGAGCAGAAGGATTGCTGGGCGAAGCGCCAATAGCATAAATTCCACCTTAGCACGGTGTGCAATCGCTGACGGCGAGCGGTGTGGGCATTCCTGCTCGGTTCGGTGGATTGCCGAGGTTAAGGCGGCAACGACGGAGGACGCGATGGCCCGCATCCGCTTCGATTTCGGCAGTCTGACCCTCGATGCCGAATTGCTCGACATCCCAACCGCGCGCGCGATCGCCGCGGCGCTGCCGCTCACGTCTTCGGCGCTGACCTGGGGCGAGGAGGTTTATTTCGACGTGCCGGTCAAGGTTGCGCGCGAGAAGGATGCGCGCGCGGTGGTGACGCCCGGTGAGGTCGCCTATTGGCCGGAGGGCCCGGCGATCGCGCTCGGCTTCGGCCGCACCCCGATCAGCCGAGCCAACGAGACGCGGCTCGCCAGTCCCTGCAACATCTTCGCCAAGGCGCTCGGCGATGTGAAGGCGTTGCGCGCGGTGAAGGCGGGCGCCAAAGTGACAGTGAGCAAGGTCGATTGACTATTTTTTGTCGCCCGCGTGATGGCGCACCATCGACAGCGTCAGATCCCAGGCGTTGCGGATATTGACGACGATCAGCAGAAGCAGCGCGCCGGCGAGCAGGTCGAGGCCGGCGATATTCTCGCGATAGATCACCGTCGCCGCCGCCACCAGCACCAGATAAGCGAGCGCCGGCACCGCGCCGTAGGCGAAATGATCGGGCACGTATTGCGTAACCCGGCTGCGCATGACACCCATAGTGATGACGACCGACACCACCGCGCCGATCAGGCCGGTTAGGCCGATTACCGCGGCGAAGAACGCGGTGCCATGCGAGGGGACCAGGCAGACCGCCGAGACAAAGAACACGCTGGTGAAGTGGATCACCACCGGGCTCATGAACAGGCGCGTCGGCCCCTGGTTGCGATTGCTGAGATAGCCGGCGCCGAGCGAGACGGCGACGAACAGAAGCGCAAGCAGCGTTGCCCCGGCGGTGCCGACCAAGACATAGAAGTCGTGCCACTTCTCCAGGGCTTCGATCATCGCGTGCTCAGCCGCGTCCCACGAACGGCATCTTGTTGGCCATCACCGTCATGAACAGCACATTGGTGTCGAGCGGCAGGCCCGCCATATAGACCACCGCATCGCCGACGTGCTCGGCTTGCATGCGCGCCTCGATCTTCTTCGTGCCATCCGGCTGCAGCACGCCGTCGCCGCTCGCCATGCGTTCGGTTAGCGGCGACACCGCATTGCCGATGTCGACTTGTCCGCAGCAAATGTCGTATGGCCGCGTGTCGAGCGCGGTGCACTTTGTCAAGCCGGTGACCGCGTGTTTGGTCGAGGTATAGGCGACGGAGAACGGCCGCGGCGTGTGCGCGGAGATCGAGCCGTTGTTGATGATGCGGCCGCCGCGCGGGTTCTGCGCCTTCATGATCTTGATCGCTTCCTGCGTGCACAGGAACATGCCGGTAAGGTTGGTGGCGACCACGTTCTGCCAAGCCTCGAACGACAAGTCCTCGAGCGGCACCGGCGGCGCGCCGATGCCGGCATTGTTGAACAGCACGTCGAGGCGGCCGAAGCTCGACTTCACCTTGTCAAATAATGCAACAATTGACTCGCGCTTGGTCACGTCGGTCGGCACCGCGAGTGCTTGCGCGCCGAGCGCGTTGATTTCGCCGGCCGCCTGCTGCAGCGGCTCCGGCCGGCGGCCGGCCAGCACCAGATTGTAGCCGGCCTTGGCAAGCGCGATCGCCACCGCCTTGCCGACGCCGGTTCCCGCCCCGGTCACCAATGCAATTTTTGCCGTCATCGTTTCTTCCCCGCTTCTCTGTTTGGCGGACCGCCATAACACAAAAGCGGCAAGCCGCCATCGGGGGCGCCGGCAATAGCGATTGGGAAGGAAACTCAGCCCGCCAGCTTGGCGTCGTCGAATTTGTAACTGGCGCCGGCCTTGAGCCGCGCCGTGATCTCGGCCGGCGGGACGGGACGGCCGAAGCGGAAGCCCTGCAATGAATGCACGCCGGCGGCACGCAGGAACAGGTGCTGGTCGGCGGTCTCCACGCCCTCGGCGGTCACCTGCATGCCGAGGCCGCGGCCGAGGCTGACGATCGCATGCACGATGGCGGCGGCGTCGGCGGCCTTCTCGATCGAGCGCACGAAACTGCGGTCGATCTTGAGCTTGTCGAAGGGAAAGCGGCGTAGATAGAGCAGCGAGGAATAGCCGGTGCCGAAGTCGTCGAGCGCAAGGCGCACGCCCAGTCCCTTGAGCCGCAAAATGGCAGCTTCCGCGCTGTCAAGGTTGCCGATCAGGACGCTCTCGGTCAATTCGAGCTCGAGGCGCGCCGGATCAAAGCCGGTATCGCTCAGCGCGCGTTCGACCACGTCGACGAAATCGGTGCGGCGGAACTGCAACGGCGAGACGTTGACGGAGAGGCTCAAATCCGGCCACGCGGCGCCCTCGGCCAAGGCATGGCGCAAGACCCAGGCGCCGAGTTGGATGATGAGGCCCGAATGCTCGGCCACCGGGATGAATTCGGTCGGCGGAATCTCGCCGCGCGTCGGGTGCGTCCAGCGGCAGAGCGCCTCAACGCCGACCACCTTCTCGCCGCTCTTGTTGACAATCGGCTGATAGAGCAGGCGCAGGCGGTTGTTCTCAATCGCCTCGCGCAGATCGCCTTCCAAGAGCTTGCGGCTCGACAGGTCGGCGTTCATGGCGGCGTCGTAGAGGCAGGCGCGGTTACGGCCCTCGTTTTTGGCGCGATAGAGCGCCATGTCGGCGTAGCGCATGATGTCGGCGGCGCCGGCGCAATGCTTGTCGATCACCGCGATGCCGACGGAGGCGCCGATCACGATATTTTGGCTGTTGATGGAGTAGGGCGCGCAAATGGCGTTAATGATGCGCTGGGCCACGGCCATGACCTTGGCGGTGTCTTCGCCGACCGAGGAGATGACGGCGAACTCGTCGCCGCCGAGCCGTGCGACCAGGTCGTCGCCGCGCAGCGTCCGCGACAACCGCAGCGTAACGTTGCGAATCAATTCGTCGCCGATCGGATGGCCGAGCGTGTCGTTGACGTCCTTGAAGTGATCGAGGTCGATATAGAATACCGCCGCCGGCGTGGCTCCGGCCGCGACTTCGTCGATCACCGCCTCCAGCCGTTCGCCGAAGAAAATGCGGTTGGGCAGCCCGCAGAGCGGGTCGTGCATTGCGAGATAGCGCAACCGTGATTCGCCGGCGGCGATCACGGCCGAAGTGCGACGCATATAGCGCAGGACGAAAGCGGCAAGCAGCGCGAAGCCGGCGACCGCTACCGTGATGAACGGGATCACGCTGTGCACGATCTCGGCGCCGGGTTGCATCGGCGTCCAAGCATAACGTGCGACGACGTTGCCGTACGGATCGGTGAGTTCGTAAGTGAATTCGCCGTGTGGTACGGCGGCGTTCGGCGGGACCTCGTGCAATGTCGCCAGCCGCAATTGGGACCCGATCTGCACGAGCTCGTCGGGGTCAAAATATTCGACGGACATGACGATCGGTGCGCTCTTGGCGGCGGCGTTGGCGGCGCCGCCCGCCGGTGCGACCGCGACTGCGGCGAGCACGGCCGGCCGGCCCATGAAGCGTCTGATCACCGCTACCTGCGCATGCGGTCCTTGTTGCGCGCGGCTTGCCTCGACCAAGGACGCGCCCGGCAAATTCGGGTCGCGGCCGCGCATATAGTTGAGCATACTTTTTATGTCGGACTGCGCGGCGGCCAACCAGTCCGGCGTTGCGGGCGCCTTGTTGACCAGCGAGTAAGCGGGTTGATCCGCGGCGTCGATCACCACGACGGCATCGTGATCGAAAGAATTCGATAGCCAGCGTCCGACGCGCTCGTCGGTCCAGACTGGATCGTAGTTGTCACGGATATTGCGCAGCGCCGCTGGCGAGGTGGCCACGCTTTCGGTTTCGCGCAGCACGCGTTCGCCAAAATTGTCGAGCGCGCGCGCGAGCAACTGCTTCTCGTGTCGACCGGCGACTTCGTCGGCGCGCTGTGCGGAGGACAACACCGCCACCACGATGCAAACGATGGCAACGGCCACGATTACGCCGATCGGCACCACGACGCTCAGGCGCGCGCGGTCCCAACTGGTGTAGTGCCTGTCCTCGGACGCCTGCGGGCGAGCAGCTGCCGGCAAGGTTAACCCCTTAACGTGTCCTACCGATTGAGCTTTTCCGGCTAACCGTTACGGGCGAAAGCTTGCTATTCGCTTTCGCCGCGATTGGACGGAGCGGAGGGCTGGCGCGAAATGGGGCAAATCGCGCGTCGGGATTAACCAGAGGTAAATGGGTAACTGAGGAACGTGTGGGTGCAGCGCAAAATCGCGGAACTTTACGCCTGACTGCGATAAGGCGGACGGGGAATGGCCATATGCGCTGCGCGCAGCGCGCCCGACCAGCGCTCGCGCAAGTCTTGAAAATAAGGCTCCCCCGGCTCGATGCGGAAATTGACTTCGGCCGTGCAGGTATCGCGCCGCGCCACCAAGATGTCGATCGGCAGGCCTACTCCCAAATTGGAGCGCATGGTCGAATCCATCGAGATCAACCCGATTTTCAGCGCGTCATAGAGATCGGTGTCGAAACTGATGGCGCGGTCGAGCACCGGTTTGCCGTATTTGTGCTCGCCGATTTGCAGATACGGCGTGTCGGTCGTGCACTCGATGAAGTTGCCGGCCGAATAGATCATAAACAGACGCAACCGTCCGCCCTTGATCTGGCCGCCAAAGAGAAACGCCACGTCGTGATCCACTTCGGCGGCGGCCAGCGCGTGGCCTTCCGCGGCCTGGATCGTGCGGATCGCCTTGCCGATGCGTTGTGCGGCTTGAAACATGGTCGGCGCATTCAGCAGCGTCTCGCGCTCGCCGGTTTCGCTATTCTCGACCCCCTCGGTGAGCATCGAGCGCACGGTTTGACTGAGCGAAAGATTCCCCGAGGAGGCCAGCGCCATGATGCGTTCGCCCGGCTGGGTATAGATGTGCAGCTTGCGAAAGGTAGAGACGTTGTCGAGACCGGCATTGGTGCGCGTGTCGGCGATCATCACCAATCCGTCGCGCACGAGAATCCCGCAGCAATAAGTCATGTGTCTTCTCTTCTTGCTCACATTTGTGTTTGCCGCCGTGCCTGGTCGACATGCACCGCCACTTGCAGGGTTTCGCCATTGCCGCCGAAACGCTGACCGCGCACCGGCGCAGCGCCAAGGTAATCGAGCCCCATGGCGACGCGAACATAGGCATCGGTGACACAGATACCATTGGCGGGGTCAAAGCCAACCCAGCCCAGTTTGTCGACATAGGCCTCCGCCCAGGCGTGGCCGGCCTCCTGCTCGGCCAGGCCATCGGCCCGATAGAGGTGGCCGCCGATATAGCGTGTCGGAACGCCGAGCAGTCGTGCCGCAGTGATGAAAATATGCGTAATGTCCTGGCAGACGCCGCGCCGCAGCGCGAAGGCTTCCGCCGCGGTAGTGGCGACGTGAGTCGGATCGGCGTCGAAGGTGATCTCGCTGTTGAGCGCCGTCAACAGCCCATGCAGAAGCGTAAGCGTTTCACCTTTGGCGCAGACGCCGCGCGTAAAATCGGCGATCGCCGTATTGGGCTGCGTCAGCGCGGTCTCACGCAAATAGAGCGCGGGCGGGAAGCGCTCGACCGCGCCGGCGACGAGCCCATTGGTATCCTGCGTCTCGGCTTCGCCTTCCACCGTCACCCGCAACTCGTCGAATGGACCTTCGGCGGTGAAGGAATGGGTGATGTTGCCGAAGGCGTCCTCATGCTGATGCAACTGGCAATCCTGCGACAGATCGATGCGCCAGGAGACGATATATTGGCCGTCATGGTTGCGCGGCGTCAGCCGCAGCAACTGCGTCACGCCGGTCGGTGGCGTGTCATAGCGATAGGTCGTCGCGTGGGAAATGCGAATCCGCATGGCGCTGCACCGCCAAAGCCTAACACAAGGCGGGCGCGCCGCTCATAGCAGGAACTGCTCGGTAATGGCACTGCCGAGGCGGTTATTCTCGGTGATGAACTCGCCGATGAACTCATGCAAACCGCGCTGGAAAATGCCGTCCATGCGGCTGTTTTGCAGGCGGGTACGGATGCCGCGCGCCTGGCGCTGCGCCGGGCCCTGCCGCCCATAAGCGCCGGCGATCAAATCGAGGTTGCGCACGATGGCCTCGTAGCAGGAGGCGAGCGAACGGGGCATTTCCTCGCGCAGGATCAGGAGGTCGGCGACCAGCCACGGTTTGAGGCTTTCACGGTAGACCCAATGGTAGGAGGTGAGCGCCGACACCGAGCGCAAGATCGCCGCCCATTGAAAATAGTCGAGCGGCCCGCCGATGCGTTCGTTGTCGGGCAGCAGCAAGTGATATTTGACGTCGAGGATGCGCGCAGTGTTGTCGGCCCGCTCGAGATAAACGCCGAGGCGGGAGAACCAGTAGGCGTCGTTGCGCAGCATGGTGCGGTAGGCCGAGCCGTCGTAGCGCAGCGAGGATTCCTGCACCCAGCGCAGGAAGCGGGAGAATTCCTCGCGCGAGGTCGGGCCGTTGCCGAAGCGCTTGAGCTCGAGCCAGGCGCCGTTGATGGCGTCCCACATCTCCATGGTGAGCGCGGTGCGCACCGCACGGGCATTGCTGCGTGCGAGCTCGAAGCAGGAGCGGATCGAGGAGGTGTTGGCGCTCGAGACGGCAAGGAAGTCGGTGACGTTCTGCTCGTTCGCCTCCTCGTAATTGCGGAAAAAGGCGGCGGCGCAGCCCGCCGTCATCACCGCCGATTCCCATTCGTTGCTCTCGCCGACATAGGCGAGCGGTAGCGCTGATAGTCGCTGGGTGGCGTCGAGAATGCGCGCGAGGTATTCCGCGCGCTCGACGTAACGCGACAGCCAATAGAGGTTATCGGCGGTGCGGGAGAGCATTTACTCCGCCCTCGCAACACGGTGCTCCCTCCCCCCTTGTGGGGGAGGGTTGGGGTGGGGGGTAGCTGTGGGTGACGTCGTCGTTGCCGAAACGGTCGACCCCCACCCCCGACCCCTCCCCACAAGGGGGAGGGGAGTCGCGACGCCGAACCTGTCTCTCATCCGTCCAGCACCCACGTATCCTTGGTGCCGCCGCCCTGGCTGGAATTGACCACCAGCGAGCCCTCCTTGAGCGCGACGCGCGTCAAGCCGCCCGGCACGATGCGCACGCGGTCGCGCCCAGTCAGCACAAAGGGCCGCAGATCGACGTGGCGCGGCGCCACGCCCTGCTCGACGCAGGTCGGCACCGTCGACAGCGCCAGCGTCGGCTGGGCGATGAAGTTTTTGGGCGCGGTCTTCAACTTGGTGCGGAACTGCTCCAGCGCGACCTTGCTGGCGGTTGGGCCGATCAACATGCCGTAGCCGCCCGAGCCGTGCACCTCCTTCACCACCAGCTCGGGCAAGTGATCGAGCACATAGGCGAGATGCTCCTCCTCGCGGCAACGCCAGGTCGGCACATTCTTCAGGATCGGCGCTTCGCCGAGATAGAACTTCACCACGTCCGGCATGAAGCTGTAGATCGCCTTGTCGTCGGCAATCCCGGTGCCGACCGCGTTGGCGAGCGTGACGTTGCCGGCCTGATAGGCGGCCATCAGGCCGGGCACGCCGAGCACCGAATCCGGACGGAAGGTGAGCGGATCGATGAAGTCGTCGTCGATGCGGCGATAGATCACGTCGACGCGCTGTGGCCCTTGCGTGGTGCGCATGTAGACGACCTCGTCCTTGACGAAGAGGTCGCGGCCTTCGACCAACTCGACGCCGAGCTTGTCGGCGAGGAACGAGTGCTCGTAATAGGCCGAGTTGAACACGCCGGGCGTCAGCAGCGCGACCGTCGGCTCGCGCGAAGCCGAAAGCGGTGCGACCGATTTCAAGGTGGCCAACAATTCATCCGGATAATTCTCAACCGGCGCGATGCGGTGGCGCGCGAACAGTTCAGGAAACAGCCGCATCATGATCTCGCGGTTCTCCAGCATGTAGGAGACGCCGGAGGGCGTGCGCACATTGTCCTCGAGCACGTAGAAAGTGTCGGCGTCGACCCGTACGATGTCGATGCCGGCGATCTGCACGTAGATGTCGTGCGGCACGCTCTGCCCGCTCATTTCCGGGCGGAAGGCGGCGTTGCGGTAGACGAGATCGTCGGGAATGACCCCCGCGCGCAGAATCTCGCGCGGCCCATAGATGTCCTTGATAAAGGCGTTGAGCGCGTTGACGCGTTGGGCAAGGCCTTTCTCCAACAGCCGCCATTCAGCGCCCGCCATGATGCGCGGGATGACGTCGAAAGGGATCAGCCGTTCCTGTGAGTCGGCCTCGCCATAGACCGCGAAGGTGATGCCGATGCGGCGGAACAGGAGCTCGGCTTCGCGCCGCCGGTAGTCGAGCACGTCGGAGGGCACCTCTTTCAGCCAGCGCGCGAGCTCGCCATAGGCGGGGCGCAGGCCGCCATTGGTGCCGGTCATCTCGTCGAAGGCCATAAGTTGCTCCCCAGCCGGGACTTATCCTGATGTCCCAAGAGCTTCCCGGGCATTGCGCTGCAAGCTTCAGGCCAAGGCTGGCAACGGCCCGTTTCCAGGCCTGCTGCGTGGCCGACGCTTGGTGTGTGCCTATTTTTTGGGCTACTGGAGGTAAACGCAATGGCTGTGGGACCCTTTTCGCCACCTGCTTGAGCGCTGGAAAGGGCCACGCTAGGAATTTCCAAGGCCTTTGCAGTCGAGGACGAAACCATCGCGCCATGACCAGCGCCCCTGCCGAGATCGTCACCGCGGCTCTCCTGGTCATCGGCGACGAGGTGCTCTCGGGCCGCACCAAGGACAAGAACATCGGCTACGTCGCCGACTTGCTCACCGCGCTCGGCATCGATTTGAAGGAAGCGCGCGTCGTCGCCGACGACGAGGGCGCGATCGTCGCGGCGGTGAACGCGCTGCGCAACAGCTACACGTATCTGTTCACCACCGGCGGCATCGGCCCGACGCATGACGACATCACCGCCGATGGCGTGGCCAAGGCGTTCGGCGTGCCGCTCGAATTTCACCCCGACGCGGTCGCCATCTTGAAGGAGCGCCTCGCCAAGATGGGCGGCGAACTCAACGAGGCGCGCATGCGCATGACGCGTATCCCGCGCGGCGCGGGGCTCGTCGCCAACAAAGTGTCGGGCGCCCCCGGCTTCTGGATCGGCAATGTCATCGTGATGGCCGGCATTCCCGCCGTGATGCAGGCCATGCTCGACGAGGTGGCGCCGAAGCTCAAGACCGGCGCCAAATTATTGTCGGAGACGATCCGCGCCGACCTCAAGGAAGGCGACGTCGGTACTCCGCTCGGCGAAATCGCCAAGGCCAATCCGCACGCCTTGATCGGCAGCTACCCGTTCTTCGACGAGAAGCTTGGCCCCAATACCAACATTGTCGTGCGCTCGCGCGACCCCGAGAGGCTCGCCGAGGTCAAACGCGCGGTCGAGGCGATGCTGGCCGGCGTGAAGGCCAAGCTCGCCGGCGCCGCCTGATCAAGGGAGATTTGCCGATGCCGACCCCTCAAGCCGCCGCGCGCCCGGAAAAGATCTTTCCGGTTTCCTGGGACCAATTTCACCGTGACACCCGCGCGCTCACGTGGCGGCTGCACGAAGCGGGGCCGTTCGAGGCGATCGTCTGCATCACCCGCGGCGGCCTGGTGCCGGCGGCGATCGTGGCGCGCGAACTCAACGTGCGCGTCATCGAGACGATCTGCATCGCCAGCTACCACGACTACAAGAACCAGGGCGAGCTCAAGGTGATGAAGGGCGTCGCGCCCGAGGTCACCTCGTTGGCCGGGCAGGGCAAAGGCGTGCTGATCGTCGACGACCTCGTCGATACCGGCAAGACCGCGCGCGTCGTGCGCGAGCTGTTGCCGGCCGCGCATTTCGCCACCGTCTACGCCAAGCCGATGGGGCGGCCGCTGGTCGATACCTTCATCACCGAGGTGTCGCAGGACACCTGGATCTATTTCCCGTGGGACACCGGGCTTGCGTTCCAGCCGCCGATCCGCGAAGGCGGGGATTGACGCCTCTGTGCTTGTCATGCGCCATGACAATTCACGCTGTCCGGGCTACGATCTGTCGAACCAGAGCAAGGAACCGCCAAGGAAACGCCATGACCGCCGCCGCCAAAAAGCTCGATGACCTGCGCTCGCATCATCTGCGGCCCGAGGTCATGCCCTGGCTGAACACGCGTTTTCCCGGCTGCGAGATGAAGCCGCTGATGGTCGATGCCAAGAGCGGGGTTGCCACGCTGTTGATCAAGATGGCGCCGGGCGCGGTGCTGCCCGACCATGAGCATGTGCTGATCGAGCAGACCTATGTGCTGGAAGGCTCGCTGGTCGACAAAGAAGGGCCCGACGCCGGCACCGAAGTGAAGGCCGGCGAGTTCGTCTGGCGGCCGGCGGGTAGCCGGCACAGCGCCTGGGCGCCGAAGGGCGGCACCTTCATCGCCATTTTCCAGATTCCCAACAAGTTCTTCGAGCAGGACGGGCGGGTCACCGACGCCTCCGGCAAGGACTGGGAAACCGCCTGGGGTCATCTGTTATCGGACTGAATGAGCCGCGCGCGCGTGGATGAGGCCGCGCGCGAGCGCGGTCATCGAGACGTGCCACGCGGACGTGGCGGAACGGTAGACGCAAGGGACTTAAAATCCCTTGGGAGTAATCCCGTGAGGGTTCGAGTCCCTCCGTCCGCACCAGTTTTGCCGTGATTGTCGTGCTTAGCTGCTGCCGATGATTCTGCGCCTGCAATCCCTTGCCATTGTCGCCGCGCTCGCGCTCGCCGGCTGCGCCTCCGAGGATACAGTCGGCCGCATGCTCGCCAACAGCAGCAAATATACCTTCTACACCTGCGACGACCTCGCCGACGCGATCAAGACCAAGGAGGCGCGCGAACGCGAGTTGCAGGGCCTCATGGACAAATCGAAGACCGGGCCCGCCGGCGGCGTGGTCAACGCCATCGCTTACCAGCCGGATTACGATGAGAACCACGGCGAGCTCGTGCAAATGCGCCGCGTCGCCGCCGAAAAGAATTGCCCGCCGCCAAAACCCTGAGCGGCTATTCGCGCGTTACCATCACCAGCGAGCCGTCATCGAGGCCGAGTACAATCAGCGGGCCCTTGGTGCCGGGCAGCAATGCGAGGTTCGTCGCTGCCTTGGCCGGCAGCGGGATGCTGGCAATCTCGCGCGCGCTCGGCGCAAACGACACGATGCGCAGACGCCTGCGATCGAACGAGGGCAGCGCCAGGTCGGGCCTGCCGTCGCCGTCGAAGTCGGCGACCGCGCTCATGTCGATGTCGCGCGAGCCGGCGATGTGGTTGGAGAAATCCGGCAGCTCGGCGAGCTTCTGCAGGTTATTGTCGCGCAGCGCCCATAGCTCGAGCGTACCCACGGCGTGGGGCTGACGCACGAACGCGATCTCGGGCCTGCCATCGCCGGTAAAGTCGGCGATGCCGGCGGGATTGAGCCAGCGGTACGGCTCCCCTTGCGGCGGCGTCTCGGCGATGACCTCGTAATTGCCCTTGCGTTCGCCGATCACCGCCAGTGCCGAGCCGCGCTTGAGATAGGACTTCACCACGACGGCCTCGTCGTGGCCGTCGCCGTCGAGATCGGCGAGCCGTACGTTGAGATCTTCGAAGACGGCATCGGGCTTGAGCTTGACGGTGAAACGCTTGCCGGCGCTCGTCTCGATCACCACGCTGCCGGCCTCGATCTTGTCGCCGAGCACGCCATGCTCGTAGCGATCGGTCGGCTCGGCGAGCCAGGCGTGCGCAATGTCGCCTTTGCCGGTGGCGAGATGGCCGTCGGCCAAGGCGCCTTCCGGCGGCTTCGGCCAGACCATCTGATCGACAAAGCGCAGGCTGACTTTGTTGTCCTTGCTGGCGGCCACGTACCAAAGCCAGCCGGCGTCGACGCGCACCTCGCCGTCGACGGTTGCCAGCGCGATCACGCGGCCCGGCGTGGCGATCCGCGCCACCTTCCAATCGGCGGCTTGCGCGGCGCTGGCGCATGTCACCAGCAGAACAAAGAGCAGACGGACCATCATCGATCCCAAACTTTGGCGCGGCGCAGCCGCAGCGCGTTGCCGACCACGCTCACCGAGGAGAGCGCCATCGCGGCGGCCGCGATCACCGGCGATAGCAGCAGACCGAACACCGGATAAAGCACCCCGGCGGCGATCGGCACGCCGGCGGCATTATAGACGAAAGCGAAGAATAGATTCTGCCGGATATTGCGCATGACCGCGGCCGACAAAGCGCGCGCTTTGACGATGCCGGCGAGGTCGCCGCTGATCAGCGTGATGCCGGCGCTCTCGATGGCGACGTCGGACCCTGAGCCCATGGCGATGCCGACGTCGGCGGCGGCGAGCGCCGGCGCGTCGTTGACGCCGTCGCCGGCCATGGCGACGATGCGGCCTTGCCGACGCAGGTCTTCGACCACGGTGTTCTTGCGCGCGGGCAGCACCTCGGCCTCAACCTCGCCGATGCCCAGCCGCTTGGCGACCGCCTGCGCGGTGGTGCGGTTGTCGCCGCTCAGCATGACGACGCGGACCCCGGCGGCCGTGAGCGCTTTCATCGCCTCGGGCGTGCTGGCCTTGATCGGATCGGCGACGGCGATGATGCCCGCGGGCTTGCCGTCGACCGCAAGGAAAATCGCGGTGTCGCCGTCGCCGCGCAGACGCTCGGCGTCAGCGGCGAGCGCCGACGCATCGATGTTCAATTCGGCGAGAAATTTGGCGTTGCCGAGCGCCAGCCGCTGTTTGTCCACCATGCCGATCACGCCTTTGCCGGCCGGAGCGTCGAAGCCGCGCACCGGCGACAGGGCGAGCTTGCGCTCGGTCGCGGCGGCGAGGATCGCGGAGGCCAGCGGATGTTCGCTGCCGCGCTCGACGCTGGCCGCGAGCCGCAGCACCTCGTTTTCATTGCGGCCGGCCAGCGGCACGATCGCCACCACCTTGGGCTTGCCCTCCGTGAGCGTGCCGGTCTTGTCGACGACCAACGTATCGACCGCCTCCATGCGCTCGAGCGCCTCGGCGTTCTTGATCAAGACGCCGTGCTGCGCCCCGCGTCCGACGCCGACCATGATCGACATCGGCGTGGCGAGGCCGAGCGCGCAGGGGCAGGCGATGATCAAGACGCTCACTGCGGCGACCAGCCCGAAGGCGAAGCGCGGCTCGGGGCCGAACATCGCCCAGGCGGCGAAGGCGATGAGGGCGACGGCGATCACCGTCGGCACGAACCAGGAGGCGACTCGATCGGCGAGCCGCTGAATCGGCGCGCGGCTGCGCTGCGCCTGCGAGACCATCTGCACGATCTGCGCCAGCAGCGTATCACGGCCGATCCTGTCGGCGCGCATGACGAAGCTGCCGGACGCGTTGAGCGTGCCACCGATGACGCGCGAGTCCTTCGTTTTCGTCACCGGCATGGATTCGCCGGTCACCATCGATTCATCGACCGCGGAGCGGCCCTCGAGCACCACGCCGTCGACCGGCACCTTGTCGCCGGGCCGCACGCGCAAACGGTCGCCGACTTTGACCGCATCGAGCGAAATATCTTCGTCGCTGCCATCTTGCCGGAGGCGGCGCGCGGTCTTCGGCGCGAGATTGAGCAGTGCGCGGATCGCGCCCGAGGTTGCCGCGCGCGCGCGCAATTCCAGCACCTGGCCCATCAGCACCAGCACGGTGATCATGGCCGCGGCTTCGAAATAGACCGCCGGCGCGCCGTGGCCGCGGACGGCGTGCGGGAAAATGTCGGGCGTGAAGGTCGCGAACAGGCTGTAGACATAGGCGACGCCGACGCCCATGGCGATCAGCGTGAACATGTTGAGGTTACGGGTGACGAGCGACTGCCAGCCGCGCACGAAGAAGGGCGAGCCCGCCCACAGCACCACCGGTGTCGCGAAGGCGAACTGCGCGTAGTTGGAAGCGGCGGGATCGAGCCAGCGCATGCCGAAATGACCGCTCATCTCGAGCAGCATGACGGGAAGCGCAAGCGCAAGACCGATCCAGAACCGCCGTGTCATGTCGGCAAGTTCGGGGTTGGGGGCGGTCTCGGCGCTGGCGATTTCCGGCTCCAAGGCCATGCCGCAGATCGGGCAAGGGCCGGGCCCGACCTGGCGGATCTGCGGATGCATGGGGCAGGTGTAGATCGCCCCCTCGACCACGGATGCGGCTTCTCGCGGCTTGAGGTATTTTTCCGGATCGGCGGCGAACTTGGCTTGGCAGCCGGTGCAGCAGAAGTAATAGCTTTCGCCGCGGTAGTCGGCGCGCGCTTTGGCGGTCGCTGGATCGACGCGCATGCCGCAGACCGGATCGATGACGGCGCCCGGGGTCTCGACGGGATGGTGATGGGCGACGGCTTCGCTCATGTCTTGTCTGTTATACCCCCTGGGGGTATATAGCGTCCATGGCCAAGGCGAGCAAGGCAGCGAGCATCAGGCGGCTCAACCGGATCGAGGGCCAAGTGCGCGGGCTCGCGCGCATGGTCGAGGACGATCGCTATTGCATCGACATCGTCACGCAGATCGGCGCGGTGCGCGCGGCGCTGCGCCGCGTCGAAGAGGAAATCCTGCGCGGCCACGTGGCGCATTGCGTCGAACACGCGATCAGGAGTGGCGACAAGGCCGACCAGCGCCGCAAGGTCAAGGAACTGATGGACGTCATGGGCCGCGCCGGCCGTTGAGCCTCAGCGCGTCGACATGCCGAACAGGCTATAGGCCGGGCAGGTGCCGAACACCGCGGTCAGGATCGGGATGACGCCGATCCAGCCGACCCAGCTCCAACTGGTGCCGGGCGCGATATAGCCGAGCGCAAAGGCGATCAGCGCGACGCCGACGACAATGCGCGCGATGCGGTCGAAGATTCCGACATTGAGAGACATAGCGACGAGCTCCTCGCAGACTTTGATGGCGAGGCCCTAGCATCGCGGCAAAGCGCGGGTGTTGATCGAAATCAACTGATTTTAAGCGAACTGCCGCCGCGCCAGCGCCGCACCCTGGCCGAGCGCGACGAGCTTGGCTTCGGCGATCTCGCGCCGCATCGGCGCCATGCCGCAATTGGTGCAGGCCAGAATGCGCTCCTTGGGCACGAATTTCATGACCGCGCCGATGACGGCGGCGATTTCCTTCGGCGTCTCGACTTTGTCGGTCGCCACATCGATGACGCCGACGAGCACGTCCTTGCCCTTGAGCAAGGCCAAAAGGTCGAGCGGCACGTGCGAATGGATGCATTCGACCGAAACCTGGCCGATCCTGCTCTTGGCCAACGCCGGAAAAATCCTCTCGTATTGCCGCCACTCGGCGCCGAGCGTGGTTTTCCAATCGATATTGGCCTGGATGCCGTAGCCATAGCAGATATGCACGGCGGTCGTGCAGGTGAGCCCGGCGATGGCGCGCTCGAGCGCTTCGATGCCCCACACCGTCACTTCGTCCATGAATACGTTGAACGCCGGCTCGTCGAACTGGATGACGTCGACGCCGTCGGCTTCGAGCGCGCGCGCCTCTTGATTCAACAAATCGGCAAAGGCGAAGGCCATCTTCGCCTTGTCGCCGTAATGGGCATCCGCGATCGTGTCGGCAATCGTCATCGGGCCGGGCAGCGTGATCTTCAGCTTGCGCGTGGTGTGTGCACGGGCGAGCCGCGCCTCGGCGGCATGCACGCGGCCTTTCAATCTCAGCGTCTCGCGCACCACCGGCACCATCGCCTTATAGCGGTCGCCGCGGATGCCCATCTCGACCTTGTGCGCAAAGTCGATGCCGTCGACGAATTCGAGAAAGCCGTGCACGAAATGCTGGCGCGACATTTCGCCGTCGGCGACGACGTCGATGCCGGCGTCCTCCTGCCACTTCACCGCCAACAATGTCGCGTCGAGCTTGGCTTGCGCAAGCTCCTCGCCGGCGAGCTTCCATTGCGGCCACAGCTTGTTGGACTCGGCGAGCCAAGACGGCTTCGGCAAGCTGCCGGCGATCGTGGCGGGAAACATCATAGCGGGCTATTTCGCAGAAGTTGCGGCAACTGCCAACTGTAAAGCCAGTGCTGCCGGTCCAACAATCTCTCGCCGCCCATCGCCCGCATGCCGAGATTGCGCAGCACGGCTTGCAGCCCATGCAGCCCATAGATGGCGCCTTGATGCTGCGAGGCGCTCTGCGCGTGGGCGACGCGGCGATGGCGCGCGCCTTCATAGCCGCGCAGCGCGTCGACCGGATCGTCGCCATAGCGGTGCAGCATGTCGGCGAGCGTGGCGGCATCCTCAATGGCCATAGCGGCGCCCTGCGCGAGGAACGGCAGCATCGGATGGGCGGCGTCCCCGATCAGCGTCACCGGCCCGCTGCCGTCGTGGAACGTGTCGCGCCGGTGGTAGAGCGCCCATTTCAGCCATTGCTCCGGCGTCGCGATCAGCGCCCGCGCGGCCGCGCACCACCAGGAAAAATGGTCGATGATTTCCGCGCGGGCGCCGGGAGCCGACCAGCCCGTTTCCCGCCATTCGCCGTGGACAATGGCAACGATATTGATCAGCCGGCCGCCCCTCACCGGGTAATGCACGAGATGGGCGCCGCTACCGAGCCACAGATGCACCGCGGGCACGCGTAAGTCCGCCGGCACCTGTGTGGCCGGTATCAGCGCGCGCCAGGCGGTGCGGTGGGCGAAGATCGGCTCGGGTCGATCGCGGATCCGTGTCGCCACGGTCGACCAAACGCCGTCGGCGCCGATCAGCGCGAGGCCGCGCTCGTCGATCACGCGGCCGTCGCGCATCGCCTGCACGGTGACGCCCTGAGCGTGGGCGGTGAAATCCTCGACGTGGGCCTTGAGCCAGAGCGCAATGTCCGGCTCGGCGGTCGCGGCGGCAGCGAGCGCGGCCTGTAAATCGGCGCGATGGATGACCCAGTAGGGCGCGCCGTAGCGGCGCTCCAACTGCTCGCCGAGCGGGATGCGCACGATCTCGCGCCCGGAACCGCCCGCGAGGACGCGGATGGCTTCGGGCACAAGGACGCACGGCGCAAGCCGCTCGCGCAAGCCGAGCGCGATGAGGACGCCGGTGGCGTTGGGCGCGAGCTGGATGCCGGCGCCGGTCTCCGAGAGCTGCGCCGCCTGCTCGAGCAAGCTGACGCGATAGCCCGCGCGCGCGAGGGTGAGCGCCGCGGTGAGGCCGGCGACGCCGGCGCCGGCAACAACAACATGGCGCCTATCCGCCATGACCGAAGGGTCAAGCGGCTGCGCTCGCGGGCAGCGCGCACTCCGGCGGCCGCGCGGCGTGCGGGTCGAGCGCCGGATCGAAACGGTAAAGCGTCGAGCAGTAGGGGCAGATGATCGCGTTCTCTTCGCCCATGTCGAGGAAGACATGGGGATGGTCGTAAGGCGGAGTGGCGCCCACGCACATGAATTCCTTGGCGCCGATCTCGATCACCGGCACGCCCGGATCGTTGTGGAAATGCGGGATGACGTGCTCGGCCATGCGATCCTCGTGGGGCGGATTGAAACCGCACCATAGCGGGGCAGGCAAACGATGCCTAGCTTGTTTTGGCAGCGTAGATCGCGGTAACTCAAACTGATGCCGTCATTTCACCATGGCGATGTCGAGATCGCCTATCTCGACGAGGGCGCGGGCGAACCGATCGTGTTGGTGCACGGCTTCGCCTCCAACAAGGAAGTCAACTGGGTCAATCCCGGCTGGGTTGCGACGCTGACGGGTGCCGGCCGACGCGCCATCGCGCTCGACAATCGCGGTCACGGCCAGTCCAGTAAGCTGTACGACTCGGCTGCCTACCACAGCGCCATCATGGCGGAAGACGTGCGCGCGCTGCTCGATCATCTCCGACTCGAGCGGGCAGATGTGATGGGCTATTCGATGGGCGCGCGCATTACTGCCTTTCTCGCGCTCCAGCATCGCCAACGCGTCCGCTCGGCGATCCTTGGCGGTCTTGGCATGCGGCTGGTCGAAGGCGTCGGCCTGCCGGAAACCATTGCCGAGGCCATGGAGGCACCTTCGCTTGAAGCAATCACGCAACCGACCGGGCGCCTGTTCCGCTCTTTTGCCGAGCAGACGAAGTCTGATCTGCGCGCGCTTGCCGCTTGCATCCGCGGCACGCGGCAGACCCTCAGCAGCGAAGAGGTCGGCCGGATTGGCGTTCCGGTGCTGGTTGCGGTCGGCACCAAGGATCCGGTCGCGGGCTCCCCTGCCGGGCTTGCGAGGCTGATTCCAGGCGCGCGTGCGCTACCGATTCCGGACCGCGACCATATGCTCGCCGTCGGCGACAAGGTTTTTAAGGCTGCCGTGCTTGAATTTCTTAACCAGCGCCCCTGATTGGCTCGCATGTGCCATGCGCCGGCGGCATTAGCGGCCTCGTGACGTCCGTCATTATGTGATACACTTACTTTTGAAGGGGACATGGCGCGAGAGGCGCCAGGAGACATGTCCATGGCTCAGTTTCAGACACGGCAAGCAAAGACGCTCGACAAAGTCGATCCGGTTTGGGCGCGGGTGCGCCAAGAGGCGGAGGCGATCGCTCGCCACGAACCGGAACTCGCCACCTTCATCTATGAGAACGTGCTGCATCACGACTCGTTGGAAGCCTCCATCATCCATCGCGTCAGCCAGCGGCTCAACCATACCGACATTTCCGGCGATCTGATTCGTCAAACTTATATCGAGGCGATCGAAGACCAGCCTTCGCTCGGCGAGGCCTTCCGCGCCGACATCGTCGCCATCGTCGACCGCGATCCGGCGACCAACCGCTTCGTGGAGCCAGTGCTCTACTACAAAGGTTTTCATGCCATTCAGACGCACCGCCTGGCGCATTGGCTGCTCGGCAAGAACCGCAAGGACTTCGCGCTTTACCTGCAAAGCCGCTCCTCGGCCGTGTTTCAGTGCGATATCAATCCGGCCGCCAAGATCGGCCGCGGCATTTTCCTCGATCACGCGACCGGTCTTGTTGTGGGTGAGACAGCGGTGATTGAGGACGACGTGTCCATTCTGCATGGCGTGACGCTCGGCGGCACCGGCAAGGAGCACGAGGACCGTCATCCCAAGATCCGCCGCGGCGTCATGATCGGCGCCGGCGCCAAGATTTTGGGCAATATCGAAGTCGGCCGTTGCGCGCGCATCGCCGCGGGCTCCGTGGTGATAAAGTCGGTGCCGAATAACGTGACGGTCGCCGGCGTGCCGGCCAAAGTGGTCGGCGAGGCCGGCTGCCCCGAGCCCTCGCGCGCCATGGACCAGATGCTCTACGGTATCATGCTCGACGGTTAGGCTTGCGCCGGCTCCTCTGATCGGGCAAGGAGGCGGCGCTCGCCCGAGCCAGGGAGCCGCCCGTTGAACGTCCAGGAAATCAAACAGCTCAACGATTATCTGAAAAAGCTGTTCGACAATCAGCAGATCCGTGTGGTGCCGAAGGCGGGCGACGCCGCCGACGTCTTTGTCGGCGCCGACGAGATCGGCGAGTTGACCGCCGACGAGGACGAGGGCGAGCGCTCCTACAATTTCCGTATGGTCATTCAGGTGAGCTCCGACCCGTCGATGCAGCCGGTCCCGACGCTTACCAATTATCTCAGGGCACGCTTCGCCAACGACAAAATCCGGGTGGTGACACGGCCGAAGAAGCTTGATTCGGTTGAGGCCTATATCGGTGATGAATTCCTCGGCGTGCTGTTCCTCGAGGTCGAGCGCGGCCGCAAATCGTATATTTTCGAGCTGCCGATCCTCGACGTCGATCTGGCGCAATAGGCCGCCTAGCTGGTCATTGCTCGCGGCGCTAAGCAGGTATGAGTCTTTCGGCTCAGACGGAAACCGATTGGGGAGTTCCCATGCCAATTGTTCGAATTGGAGTTGTGGTCGTCATTCTATCGGCGGGCTTCGCCGGTTGCGCTGCCGCGTTTGAATTCAAGGACATTGCCGGCAAATGGTGCGGGCTCGATGCCAGCAGCAACCTGACCTATACGTTTACGCAAGGCACGTTGACGGTCGAGTTCAAGAAAGGTCCGCCACCTCAACAATTCAAGATCACCAATTTTGAGTATCTGAGTGACTCCATCAGAGTCTTCATGCTCGATGGAAAAGGCAATACGGTCTCTACGCGTTTCTTCGGCGTGTTCACCGACGGAAAGATGACGCAGGAAAGCCCGTCCGGGTTGCGGCGTCCATTTCATCGGTGCTGAACCGATCAATGATCCGGATGCAGGCGCGCCAGCAGCTTATCGATGCCGGCGGCGACGCCGCGCCAATCCGCGAGCCAGTCACGCGGAAAACGGAAAGTAAGGTCGGCCCGGCCGACGCGCCGCTCTAAGAGACAGGTGCCGGAATTTGTGACTCCTTCGCGGGAGCAGCGGGCGAAAAAATGCTCCGGCGCGTTGACGTCGAAGACGAGATCCTCGCCGGCATAGGGTGTGTCGTCGCGGAAGCTGCGCACGGTCAGCCCCGTCGGGCCGTCACTGACATGCTCCGCCAAGTAACGCGGATAAATGGACCACACCCGCTCGGCGAGCGGCAGAGCATCAGTTGCCGATTCAATACTCACGAACAGGCGATCATTGGCGGTGAGCGTATCGAGCGTGGGTTTGGCAGTTGGGTCGGGCGGGACGAGCGAGGGCCACATGTATTCGAGGTCGACACGCTCCTGTGTGCCGGGTCGGCGTTGAAGAGGGGCGCGGATTGCGGCCGGCTCGATATTGAAAGCCGCATCGGCGACGACGATTGGCAAGGTTGACGCGTGAGCTTCGACCGGCGCGTCTGGCCAACGCGGCCAGAGCACATAACCCACATAGCCGGCCGCCGCGGTCATGGCCGCTGCGAACAGCAGCACGGGCGCGACCAGCGGATTGTGACTGGACGGACGTCGGCGAACCGCTGGCCGAGCGGTGCGACTGGGCCGGTGGGTGATACTTGTCATTGGCGCCTTAGCCTCGAATCGCCGGCGATTATGGCACGAGCGGCAAGTGGCCGCCGTCGCGTTAACTATTTGTTAAGGATTGGCTGGCGCGCGGCAGCGGGGTCTTGCAAGACATTGGGAGACCGTTTTGCGTTGAGGCCCCGATGTCGGCGCATTCCTTGCAAATGTTGCTCGCGCTTGCGCTCGGTTTTGCCGTCGCCGGTTTCTTCGCTTCCGCTTTCCGCCTGATCACCGATCGGCTGCCCTCGTTCAGCATGTTGAGCGGGGGGCCGAGCGCAGGGTCCCTGGCGGCGGTGCCGCTGCTGGTGGTGACAGCGCCGTTCCTGATCATGCGCAACACGCTGCTGGGGAGCCGCGACGGCCGCCCGTTCGAATTCGCCTTCTTGGCGACAGTGATTGCCGGCTTCTGGAGCCTGATGTCGGGCCTGGCGCTGGTCGCGGCCTTGCAAGCTTGTGGCCTCCTGCTCGCGTAAAGCGGCCTCTTCCAAATTTCCGCCGCGGTTGCGATAAGCCGGCGAGGAGGCGGCGATGCCGATCTATGAACTGAATGGACAGGCGCCGGAATTTCCGGTCGACGGACGTTATTGGGTCGCCGAGACTGCGAGCCTGATCGGCTGCGTTCGGCTGAAGCGCGACGCCAGCGTCTGGTTCGGATCAGTCTTGCGTGGCGACAATGAGTGGATCGAGCTCGGCGAACGATCGCAGATCCAGGACAATTGCACGCTGCATACCGATCCCGGTTTTCCGCTCACGATCGGTGCGAATTGCGTCATCGGCCACAACGTCGTTTTGCATGGCTGTACCATCGGCGACGAAAGCCTGGTCGGCATGGGCGCGATCATGCTCAATGGCGCCAAGATCGGCCGCAACTGCTTGGTCGGCGCCGGCGCGGTGATGACCGAAGGCAAGGCCTTCCCCGACAATTCGCTCATCGTCGGCGCCCCGGCGCGCGTCGTCCGCACGCTCGATGCGAAAGCGGCCGAGATGATCCGTGAGGGTGCCGACATTTATGTGCGCCGTCACCGCGACTACGCCAAAGGCCTCAAGCGCGTCGGCTGAAGCATTTCCTCGGAGCAGAAAATAGTGCGGCCGGCCCTTGGGGAAGGCCGGCCGCTCGCGAACCCGGTCTGGGGACGGGGAGGGGTGGGGACGTGACCGGGAGCGCGATCTGGTTATTCGCTCCTATTTCGGTGCGCGGAGACGACCGGCGGCGCAGGACGCGGCTCGTCGAGCGCGACCCAAGTGTTCGGGTCGGACTGTGACTGCCGCTTTACAAACCGGTAGCCGGTCTTGTTCCACGCCAAGATGTCGTTGACCTGGTTGTCGAGAATGAACTCGCCGCGGTTGGTCTTGACCGTGAGTACGGCGTGGCCGTCGCCCTTCTTATCGCGCACTACGGTGATCAGCAGCGCTTCACGCGGCCAACCGGCCTGAATGAGCATGCGCCGCTTGAGCAGCACATAGTCCTCGCAGTCACCGTAGCCGTCGTCGGGATAATCCCACTGCTCGACCACCCCCCAATGCTCAAGGTCGGTGAGCGGCTTGATCGTCGCGTTGACCCAATCGTTGACTTTGACCAAGTCGCTCCAAGCCGTGTTGGACAGCACGATGTCGCGTGGCGCCGATGGCCGCGTCTCGCATTCCGGCTTGTAACGGATGCAGAACTCGACCCAGCCGATGGGCGCGCGCGTCGGCTCGCCGACGGACACATAGACCGGCCGCTCGCCTGGACCGACCGGCAGAGAGATGCGCTCGGCGGCGCCGGCCTGGCCGGCCAACGCCACAAAGTAGCCGACCACCAGCGCGGCGCCGCTGCGCCGAAGTAGTTGGAGACGCCCACCCATTATTGTGGTCCCTTCCCGTCTTGTTGGGACCACATTTGCCACAAACTTTTTGCACCGCCGCTAAGTGCGGCAAGTCATTTTGAGAAGAAGCAAAATAAAGAGAAAGGCGAATACTAAGAAACTTCAGATCAAATTCGCTTAAAATCGAAATGAATACATGTTGATTAAAATTGTCGACATTCATCATCTTGGCGCGCGTCTTTGTGAAAGTCTCGCTACCGTGCCACTGCGGGACTTAACCATGCTGGCGCCGTCGGTCTGCGCCATGCCGGTACCACCGCGCGGTCCCTGAGGTCCGCGCGCGGCTTCGCAACACGATGCAAATTGAGGCTTGTCGTTTACCGGCGGGTCACTCTAGTCGCCGGTCACGTTCTCTTCGATGAAATCAGGATGCTGTAGGCGAGTGAACTCAACGGCAAAGCCGTCGTCGATATGGCGCACCACCCGCCCGGGCGCCTTGCCGATGGTGACGGCCGCCCCGACCGGCGGGCGCAACTCGGGACCGATCGCGATCGCCGCTCCCGATTGCGACAGATCGATGACGCGGCAGGCGACATTGTTGCCATTGGGCAGAATTAGCCGTGCCATCGGGTTGCGCGGCACAAAGCGGCCGTGCCGACGATCTTCAGGCAAATTCAGGATGCTGCGGTTGGCGAGCCAGGTGAGCTGAGCGGCAAGCTTGTCCCGCTTGCGCAACGTCGCCGCAATCGTCATGGCAAAGCCATTGTCGATGATGCGGGCGATTTTGCCCTCGAGCCGACCGAGATGATCGACATAGGCGATCACCCGCTCGCCGGGCTCGCCTACGACAGGCGCAATCAGCGCCATGCCGCCTGGCGACATGTTGATGACTTGGCAGGGGAATTCACGCCGGTCGGCCAGCATGTAGCGGCCGAGCAGGTTCACCTTAACGCGCTGGTGCCGCCGCCGCTCTTGCGCGAGTGGCATGAACCGGAGCTTGGGCAGTGGCATCGCCATGATGGGCACGGTCTTGTGGCCGGCGGAGACCAAAGCCTAGGTGTCTTGTATTAACGGGGCGTTATCCTCGTCTGGTGTCACCGACCAAATGTGCCCGTCTCGTAATGCCGATGACTGCGTGTCCCGGAAGGCGTGAGGCGAGAATCCGCGACCCCCACGGCCCGCGGCGGCCTGTCAAGTTAGTATTAAAACTGCCAAATGATGGTGCAGACGCTGAGCATCCCCTAGGTTGGAGTGATCCATGGCGGGTCGCATGAGGAGTTCAGCGGCCGCTCGCGGAAACAGGGATTCTCGGAGGGGTTGGGGACGTGACCGGCGCAAAGGCGCCGCAATCTCTCGGTGAAGTAACTTAAGGGAGGGCGAAAGCTCTCCCTTTTCTTGTGCTTGGCAGCGCTTGTGGTTGGATAGCCAAGGGGCGTATCGAGGTTCTTTTGAGCGGACGAAGCTGCGTGCAGCGCGAACCGATTTTCAATATTCCAACGGTGGTCGCGGCCTTGCTTGCGGTGATGGCGCTGATCCACTTGGTGCGCACTTTTCTGCTCGCCGATGAGCAAGACGTGGAATTCCTTCTGACCTTCGCCTTCATTCCGGCGCGCTATGATTCCTCGGTGCTGGGCGGCGCATTGCCCGGTGGCGGCGGTGCGCAGGTGTGGAGTTTCATCACCTATTCGCTGCTACACGCCGATTGGACACATTATGGCGTCAACGCGATCTGGCTGCTGCCGTTCGGCGCGGCGGTTGCGCGCCGCTTTGGACCGCCCCGTTTCCTTGCCTTCTTTGCGGTGACCGCGGCGGCGGGCGCAGCAGCGCACCTCGCCACCCACGTGGGCGAGCAAGCGCCCATGATCGGCGCCTCGGCGGCGATCTCCGGCACGATGGCTGCGGCGATGCGCTTTGCGTTTCAGCGTGGCGGGCCGCTTAATTTCTGGCGCGGTGACACCGCCGACTATCGTGTGCCCGCGCTTTCGCTTTTTGGCGTACTGCGCGACCCGCGCGTGCTGGTATTCCTAGCGGCGTGGTTCGGCATCAATCTTCTGTTCGGTCTCGGCTCCATGCCCCTCGCCGGCGAGAACCAAATCGTAGCGTGGCAGGCGCATATCGGCGGATTTCTCGCCGGATTGCTTTTGTTTTCCTGGTTCGATCCCGTGCCGCATGTTCCGCAATTCGACGAATTTGATGCAACGCGGCATTAAAGCGTGCACGAGAACGCCAACCTGGTCTGCGGAAATCGCCTATTGACGGAACTGGCTGGCTGGGCGGATCGTTCTTGCTGACCGGGCTATGCCTGACATCTGGAGGCTGCCATGAACGTGAAGACGATTCTGGCCGCCAAGGGCGGCACAATCTTCCGTATCGAACCTAACGCGACGCTCGCCACCGCGACCAAGCTTATGACGACGCACCACATCGGTGCCGTCGTGATCTGCGGCGCAGGCGGGCGGCTCGCCGGCATCTTGTCGGAGCGCGACATCGTGCGCGCGCTCGCCGACAACGGCGCCGCTGCGCTCGAGCTACCTGTCGGACAAGTGATGACGCGGAATGTCGAGACCTGCGGCGAGAACGACAGCGTCGCCAGCATCATGGAGCGCATGACCGTCGGTAAGTTCCGCCACCTGCCGGTGCTCGAGAAGGACCGACTGGTCGGGCTGATTTCGATTGGCGACGTGGTCAAACAGCGCGTCGAGGAAATCGAGCGCGAATCGGAAGCGATGCGCGACTACATCCGCAGCGCCTAAGAGCCATTGCCGTTGCCGGCGTGGGCGAGCGCAGCGACGGCCTCGCTCACTGCGGCGATCGATTTCTCTGCGGCGTCGGCACCGATCGTTATGGCTTGGCTGGCGCGGTGAAAGTCGAACCAGCCCACCGCGCCGAGCCGTGGGCTGATCAGCACGTCGGGCGGATCACCGGCGAGCCGCGCGCGTGTGATGCGGTCCTGCATCACGTTGAAAGCCTCTACCATCACCGTCGGGATCCCCGGGCGTCCGCGGCGGCCGAGAAATTGTCGGCGCAAGGCGCGGTCGCGACTGAAAATGCCGCGGAAGCCGTTCGTCTTTCCCGCTTCGTTCGCCGCCTCGTCTTCGTCGTCGGAGCCGTGGCTGGCGATGATGGTGCCGCGGCCGAACAGATCGGAATTGAGATTGACGGCGATGACCAGCCGCGCGCCGAGCGCGCGCGCCGCCGACACCGGCACCGGATTGACCAGCGCCCCGTCGACCAGCCAGCGGCCGCCGATATGCACCGGCGGGAAAATGCCGGGCAGCGCGTAGGAAGCGCGCAGCGCTTCGGCGAGGCGCCCGCGTGTCAGCCAGATCTCATGGCCGGTATTGAATTCGGTGGCGATGGCCGCGAAACGGATCGGCAGCTCGTCGATGCGGGCATTGGGGATGGCGCTCTCCAGCCGCTTGGCGAGCTGGTCACCGCGGATGAGGCCGGACCCGGTGAAATTGATGTCGAGATAGCCGAGGACGCCACGCACGGTGAGCGCGCGCGCCCACTGCTCCAGCCCCTCCATCTGGCCGGCAGAGTAGCAACCGCCAACCACCGCGCCGATCGAGGTGCCGACGACGACATCGGGCACGATGCCGTTGGCGATCAGCGTGCGCAGCACGCCGATGTGGGCAAAGCCGCGGGCGGCGCCGCCGCCGAGCGCAAGACCGATGCTCGGACGGGCCGCGGGCTTCGCCGGCGCGGAATTGGCGTCCACCGCGCGGTCGCCGTTGCGCGCGCGCGAGAAAAGCCCCTCGAAGACCAAACTCAAACTCCCTTCCGCGTGGCGCGATCGCACCGGGCTGCCCCGGTACCGAGCAATCCCAACAGGTGATCGCTGGCGGAGTCTTGTGACCAAAACGTGACAGGTTAGGGTGCGCTCGCCTGATTACGTTCTGGTTAAGCCGCCTCAGGCGGTGGGCCGGCGCATGGAAAACACACTCTCCACGACGGCGTACTCAATCGTAGCCGCAGCGGGCGATCGGCTTCATGGCGGCGGTGTCCAGCCGGCCGTCGACGATGAAGCGCTCGTTGCTGTGTACGCCTAGCTGCGGTAGCGCGTGACGATTTCGTCGAGCTTGGGGCGGTCGCGGTCCTCCGGCGGCTTAGCCGGACGCCCGATATGCACGAAGCCCGCGACCCGCTCGGTTGTCGCCAGCCCGAGCTTGTCGAGCACGCGGCGGTCGTAAGCGTACCATTCGGTGATCCAGCTCGCGGCAAAACCGAGAGCGTGCGCCGCCAACACCAGACTCATGGCGGCGGCGCCAGCCGACAGTTGCTGCTCCCATTCCGGAATCTTCACGTGCGGCGCGGCGCGGCTGACGACCGCGATGACCAGCGGGGCGCGCGCCAGCCGCGCGCGCTCAAAGGCGACCTGCTCGGCCGTCGCCTCGGGATGGTCGGTGCCGAACACCTCGGCGAGGGCCTCGCCGGCTGCCTTGCGCGCCTCGCCCTCGAAAACGATGAAGCGCCAGGGCTTGAGTTTGCCGTGATCGGGCACGCGCGAGGCGATGGTTAGCAGCGTATCGAGCTCGGCCGCAGTTGGCCCAGGCGGCGCAAGCTCCATCGGCTTGACCGAACGGCGTGTTTTCAGAAGCTGCAAGGCGTCAGGCATAGCGGTCCTCGTTTCGCGGGCCATGCGCCTAGCACGGCGCCGCCGTTATGACCAAGATCGCTCTACGCGTCTGCCAAGAATCAACGACCCCCGGGGCTGCTGCCACGGGGGCCGCTGTCGCCCTTCGGGCTTTTCAGACTGCGTAATCCTGCGACTTGAAACTCAAATGCTTCACACCTTCGGGCGCATCGGCGAGTTTACGGATGCCACCCCATGTTTGTTTGTAGTTCGGGATGATCAGCTCGTTGACGCCGGGCGAGACGACGTTGCCCTGCACGCCGTTCGGATTGGCGAATAGCATGAAGGTCTGTTTGCGCTTCGCCGTCGCGGTCGGATAAACGATGGCCTGGGTTGAGCCGTTGTCGTTGTAGACCTCGACCAGGTCGCCCTCCTTGAGCTTCAGCTCCGCCGCGTCCTGCGGGTTCATCTGGATGAAAGGGTAGGGGAAACGATCCATGACGAACTCGTTGTCCTGGTCGAGATAGGCATTCTGCCAGACGACATTCGTGCGGCCGTTATTGATGAGGTAGGGCCACTTCTTCATCTCGGCTTCCTTACCCGGTGCCTCAAGGCCGCGCCACTTCGTCTCCATGAATGTCGCCTTGCCGTCCTTGGAGTTGAACTTGCCGTCGGCGAACAAGCGTTTGGTGCCGACGATCTTGCCGTCCTTGAAGTCGACCGCGGGCTCCTGGAAGCCATTCGTGCCCATGGCGCGCAGCCGTTCGTAGGTGACAAACTCCCCACCTTTCTCATGGCCGTGATAGCCGTCCATGAAGGCGTCTTCTTCGGTCTTCCAGTCGAAGCCCTTAAACTTGTCGGCTTCCTTGGCGTTGCCTTGCTCACGCAGCACGCGCTCCATGTGATTGGCGATGCGCGCTGCGACCAGGCAATCGGGTATGGCCTGGCCGGGCGGGTCCATGTAGCGCTCGGTGAGCCGCATGCGCCGCTCGCCGTTCATCGAGGTAAGGTTCGCCTCGCCCGAGGTCGCCGCCGGTAGCCAGACGTGGCAGGCCTCGCCGATCTTCGTCGGCACGATGTCGACGTCGACCGCGAACAAGCCGCCCTTCTTGATGGCGCCCATGATTGCGTTGACCATGGCGTTGCGGTCGCCATAGGGCACCGTCAACATGGCGTCCTTCACCAGGTCGGTGCGCTTCTTGTAGGCCTGCTTGAACTTGAAGGCGTTGAGCGTGGTCTTGTAGTGGTCGCAGCCCCAAATGTGGTGCACGCCGCCTTTGCCGCCGATGAGAAGCTTGTCGACGTAGAAGGCCGGCCGCGGTCCCGGATAGTCGGGCCGCGAATAGCCCTCCTGATGGCCGCCCATGCGCACGCAGCCGCCGCCGGGTCGGCCGATATTGCCGGTCGCTAGCGCCACGTTCACCAGCGCGCCATTGGTACGGTAGTTATCGTTGCCCCAGATCAAGCCCTTCTCGTAGGCGAACATCGTGCGGCGACGGGCGCCGCCCGCCTTGGGTTGGGCAATCCATTCCGCTGACTGGCGGATCTGGTCGGCGGTTAAGCCGGTGATGCGGGCCGCTTCCTCGAGACTTGTCTTGTTGCCGGCGACCGCTTTGTCGAAATCCTTGGTCGAGGCGGCGATCAAGGCTCTGTCCACCCAACCCTTGTCGGCGATGTAAGTGAGCCAGGCGTTGAACAACGCAAGATCGGTGCCCGAATTGATGGCGAGGTGCATCACCCGATCTTTGCCGGCTTCTACCTCGCAGGCATTCACGGTGACCGTACGGCGCGGATCGACAACGATGATGCGGCCCTGCTCGACCGGCTCGGAGCCGAACTCGGCCTTTTTCTTGTCGACCGAAGTACCGCGCAAGTTGGGAATCCAGTGATTGAGGAAGTAGTTCGTCTGGGTCTCCAATGCATTCGTCCCCACCGCCACAATCGTGTCGGCAAGCTCAGCGTCCTCGTAGCAGTTATTGAGTTCACCGATGCCCATGTCTCGCGTGGCATGGACTTCGGAATTGTAGGCCGGGCGGTTGTGGATGCGGATGTTCTTCACCTTCATGGCGCCGAAATAGAGCTTGCCGGTGCCCCAGGTGTTCTCATAGCCGCCGCCGGCGCCGCCGTGATCGAAGGCGGAGACAAACAGTCCGTCTTCTCCCATCTCATTGATCACGCCGACGGTGACACGCGCGACCAAGTCGAGCGCGTCGTCCCAGCTCGTCGGCTGCATCTGGCCGTAGCGCCACACCATCGGGTCGGTGAGACGCTGCAATTGCGTGTTGCGCTGGCGCGAGTAGCTCATTTCCGCGATGCGCGCGCCGCGCACCGAGCCGAGGCCGGAATTCACCACGCAATCCTTGTCCGGCTTGATGACGATGTGCACGTCCTCGCCGTTTTGCTTGACGATGTTGTACATCGACGGCGCATACCAGTTCGCGGTTTCCGCCGGCTGCTGCTTCGACAGATCGGCGCCGAAGGCATTCTGGTCGGGCGCCGTGCCGCCTTGCTTGTTGGTCGGCCAGCTGTAGGCGTGATAACCGCAGCCGACAATACAGTAGTGGCAGACGACGTTGTGTCGCTTCGCCTCCTTGGGGACGATGGGAAGCCGATCGATTTGACGCTTGTAAGCCATGGTTTCCTCCCTCAAAGCACGTTGGACAGCCGCCCGTACAAAAGCTCGTCGATACCTTCGGCGAAGATGTCGCCTTTGGCATCGACGCGCAGCGCATATTGCGGGAGGTTTTGTGTGGCCTGGCCCCAGACCTGTAGCCCACCTGCTTCACAGTCGAAACGCGAATAGTGGCCGGGGCAATTCAAGGTGCGGTCGGATTTGTTGTAGCTGAGGGGAAACCCTTTGTGCGGGCAGGTGGTGGAGAAGCCAACGATGTCTCCGTCCGGCCCCACCCCTGCAGGCACGCGCTTGCCGAGCTTGAGCAGCACGCCGGGTCCGTCACTGTCGGGATAATTTACGCTTACCGGCTCATTGACTTTGAGGTCGTTGATATTGGCTAGTCGACTGGACGGGTAGTCGACTCGCGCAGGACCCGGGCCGGCCTTGGCTGCGGAGACAGGTACGGACGCCGCGGCCACGCTGGCCGCCGCGATGCCGGCACCAGCCAAGAATTTGCGGCGGCCGACATCGACCATAGCATCGCATCGTTTCATGGACGTTCTCCCTAAAGGGGGCCGATCCACCGATCAGCGCCCAAACATATTTTGTTCGACCGGTACGCCTACCGGCCGAAGAACGTCTCTCTTGGCCGCTGTCACAAAACCTTCGCTTGGCGCAGTGACATTGGTTCGTTACATTATGTCGAGACGTCCCGACATAAACGATAATGGAATTATTCAGGGCTGTCACCTGGAGAAAGCGCGAGGAGGACAGTAAGAGTGACTGCAGAGGTGATCTGCATGCCAAAAACCGCATTCGCCGCCGCAAGCCACGCAGGCCGCGTGCCGGCAGGCGAGGCGCTTTCGCCCGCGCACGCCGTCGCTGTGCTGGCGGCGCTGGCGCAGCCGACGCGGCTGGCGATTTTCCGATTGCTGCTCAAGCACGAGCCGGTCGGCCTCACCGCCGGCGTCATTGCCGACACGGTCGGCGCCCCGCATAACTCGATCTCGACCCACCTCGCCATCCTGGTACGCGCCGGATTGTTGCGCGCGACCCGCGAGGGCCGCAGTATCATCTACCGCGCCGATATCGACGGCATGCGGTCGCTGATCGGCTTCCTGGTCAACGATTGCTGTGACGGCCATCCCGAGCTTTGCAAGCTGCTGACATCACCGGATCAGGCCGCCTGCGGCTGCGCACCGCCGAAGAAACGCAAGAGCGGAAAGGGGTAAATCATGGAAACGCCGGAAAGGCCGCCTTACAACGTATTGTTCCTCTGCACCGGAAACTCAGCGCGCTCGATCATGGCCGAGGCCATACTCAACCGTGCCGGGCAGGGGAGGTTCCAAGCGTTCTCGGCCGGCAGCCACCCGAAGGGCCGCGTGCACCCCTATGCGCTCGATCTCCTGCGTAAGCTGCATTACGAGGTGAGCGGTATGCGCTCGAAGAGCTGGCTCGAATTCGCCCAGCCGGGCGCGCCCAAGCTCGATTTCGTCTTCACGGTCTGCGACAATGCCGCGGGCGAAGCCTGCCCGGTGTGGCCGGGCCAGCCGATGACCGCGCATTGGGGCGTGCCCGATCCGGCCGAAGCGACCGGCACCGAGGCGGAGATCCGCTACGCCTTCGCCGATACGCTGCGCATGCTCACCAACCGCATCAATATTTTCGTCAGCCTGCCGCTCGCTAAGCTCGACCCGCTCAGCTTGCAAAAGCGCCTCAACGCCATCGGCAACACCAAGGATGCGCCAACCGCGCAGCAGTCGAGCAAATCCTCGGCCGCCTGATCGCTGCGATGATGAACGACAGCGCCCCGCCGCTTGCGCGCCGCCTGCTGGCGGAGGGTCTCGGGACGATGATCCTGGTGGCGACGGTCATCGGGTCGGGCATCATGGCCGAGCGGCTGGCGGGTGGAAACGCCGCCATCGCGCTGCTCGGCAACACCATCGCGACCGGCGCGATTCTGGTGGTCATCATTACCATTCTGGGGCCGGTTTCAGGCGCCCACTTCAATCCGGCGGTGACGTTGGTCTTTGCCGCGCGTGGCGACACGCGCTGGAACGAGGTGCTGCCCTATATTGTCGTGCAGTGCATCGGTGCCGTGGCGGGCACGATGCTCGCGCATCTGATGTTCGATCTTGCGCCGCTCGCCATCGGCATCAAGCCGCGCAGCGGTCCCTCGCAATGGCTGGCGGAGGCGGTCGCGACCTTCACGCTCGTGCTCGCGATACTCGGCGGTCTGCGCTATGCGCCGGCGGCGGTTCCCTGGCTCGTCGGTCTGACGATCACCGCCGCCTATTGGTTCACCGCTTCGACCTCATTTGCCAATCCGGCGGTGACACTGGCGCGCGGCTTCACTACGACCTTTGCCGGCATTGCCATTAATCACGTGCCAGCGTTCATTATTGCACAGCTCATCGGTGCGGCTTTGGCCAGCATTGTTTGCACCGCGCTGTTTCCTGCCGGTCGACGGCGGACGACCGCAGCGCCCGTGCCGGGCGAATAGCGCGAGTTCCATAAAACGAGGCATAGCGCGCCGGTATGACGCGGCGGTTGCGAGCTGCTGGAGAATCAACACAAATGTCCGGATGGCGAACAAGCGGCCAAGAACAATTTGGAGAAACGCTCATGCTCGGTGAAGAGGCGGTTCAAGGGCGCCCAGCCCGCGTGATTGTCGTTGCCAACGAAAAAGGCGGCTCCGGAAAATCGACCGTCGCAATGCATGTCGCCGTCGCGCTGATGAAGGCGGGTCAGCGCGTTGCCACCATCGATCTCGATTCGCGACAAAGAAGCTTCACGCATTACATCGAGAACCGGCGCGCCTGGGCGCAGCATCTTGGCCGCGCGTTGGAAATTCCGAGTCACTCTTGCGTCCAGCACGAGAGCAATCTCGGCGGTGCGGATGACGCGGCCGCCGCCAGCAAGGGTCTGATCGATGCGGTCGCGGCGGCGGCGGGGGCCGATTTCATCGTCATCGATACCCCCGGCCATGACAGCCATCTGATGCGGGCGGCGCACGCAATGGCCGACATTCTGATCACGCCGCTCAACGATAGCTTTGTCGATTTCGATGCGCTTGCCAGCGTCGATCCGGTGAGCTTGGCCGTCACCGGCAACGGCCATTACGCGCAGATGGTCGACGAGGCGCGTTGCCAGCGCCAACTTCTGGACAGCGTTGCCATGGACTGGATTGTGCTGCGCAACCGCCTGTCGCACACCAATACGCGCAACAAGCGGCTGATGGGCGAGAAGCTGGCGGAGCTGTCGCAGCGGCTTAATTTCCGCTCTGTCGACGGCTTGGGCGAGCGGCTGATCTTCCGCGAGTTCTTTTCGCGCGGCCTGACTGCTCTCGACGAACTCGATGAGGCGACACTCGGCACGCGCCCGACCATGTCGCATGTCACGGCGCGGCTCGAGATCGAGCAACTGCTCAACAGCATCCGGCTCGGCGCCGTAACACCGGCGAGCGCAGCGGTCGGCGAAGCGCGCGACGCTGCGTAACGCCAGGCTTAAGCCCGCTGGCCGGAGGCTTCCCGGGCGGCTTGAAATCGCCGCGATTTCGGCCGAAAAAGCCGGGCGATGAAGCACGTAGCCTCGAGAGCTGTCTGGGCACTGGCGTTTGTGCTGATTGCCGCCGCGTCCGGTACGCGCGCGCAAAATCTGCTATCGGCGCCGCCCGACGGCAGCGTGACCGGACCCAATCCCGCCACGCGCGGCGAGATCGTTGCACCCGGAAATGTCCTTGCGCCGCCGAAGGACGAACCTTTGGCTATCGCACCGCCGGGATCTGCGGCGCCTGCCGTTGCGACCATCCCCGCCGGGCAGGCGTCGCTCGCGCTATCGGCCCGTTTCGGCAAGGAAGCACCGGCGATCACCGGCGGCCTCATCTGGCGAGTCTATGCCGCCAAAGCCGATGCGCAGGGCAATTTCCAGCTGGTCAAAGAGGACCAGTCGGCATCGCCGACGCTGATACTGCCCGCCGGCACCTACATCGTGCATGTCGGTTTCGGGCTTGCCAGTGCCGTCAAGCCGGTAACGCTTGCCGGAACTACTGTGCGTGAGGTCTTCGATCTGCCGGCCGGTGGGCTGCGGCTGGAAGGTAAGGTTGGCGATGCGCGCATTCCAACCGGGCAGATTTCCTTCGAGGTTTACAAAGGCAGCCAGTTCGAGCCAGGCGATCGCCGCCCGATCGCCGAGCACGTCACGACTGGGGAAGTGGTGGTGGTGCCGGAGGGCACTTATTACGTCGTTTCCAATTACGGTGACGCCAATGCCGTGGTGCGCTCCGACATCCGCGTGCAGGCGGGCAAGCTGACCGACATGACGATTAATCACCGCGCTGCCGCCATCACGCTCAAATTGGTGGCCGAGAAGGGCGGCGAGGCGCTCGCCAATACCGCCTGGTCGGTGCTCACGCCCGGCGGCGACGTGGTCAAGGAGGCGCTCGGCGCTTTCCCGCGCGTGATTTTGGCCGAGGGCGAATATCGCGCCATCGCCCGCAACGAAGGCAAGGTCTATGAGCGCGAGTTCAAGGTCGTTGCCGGCGTCGATGGCGACGTCGAGGTATTGGCACGGTGACGAGCGGCGCGACTGGTGACGATGCGGCACTCGACAGATTCGCACAGCTTGATCTCAACAAAGTCGCACTGCTGCTCGATGTCGACGGCACGCTGCTCGATATTGCGGCAACGCCCGACGCGGTGCATGTGCCCGACGATCTTACTCGCGCGCTGAAGCGGCTGTTCACATTGACCGGCGGGGCGGTCGCGCTCGTGAGCGGCCGCCCCATCGCTGATCTCGACGGTCTGTTCGCCCCGCTGGCATTACCGGCGATCGGCGGCCATGGCGCCGAGATGCGGCTTGGCGGTGCGACGGTGAACGCAGTCGCGCCCTTGCCGGAAGAGTTGCGACGGCGGCTCGCTGAGGCGCGCTCGCTCGATGCGGACATCTTGATCGAGGACAAGGGCTACTCGCTGGCGCTGCATTATCGCAACGCGCCGCACGCCAAAGGCCGCCTGCGCCGACACATCGAGGCGGTGCGCGTTGATTTTCCCGAGGAGGCGCTCGAGTTTTTGCCGGGCAAAGCCGTATTCGAAATCAAGCGGCCCGGCGTGGACAAAGGCGAATCCGTTCGCCGATTGATGCGGCATGCGCCATTTTCCGGGCGCCAGCCAGTCTTTGTCGGCGACGATGTGACCGACGATTCGGTTTTCGCGGCGTTACCGGCACTCGGCGGGATCGGCTTTTCGATTCGTCGTCCTTTTGACGGCTTGGCCGGCATTTTCTGCTCGCCGGCTGCATTTCGCCGCGCATTACAAAATGTGGCGGCGCGTTGAAGCGAATTCGCGACTGTTTCGTGTGAACTTTCCGGCGATTCGCACGTTATTCGCGAGATCAGCGCACTCTAGCGGATTTTGGGTGGTCGAGGCTCGCGCGCAAAGTCTAAACTCACAAGGGGACGCGGATGTCGCAGGTCCTTTGGCCTGACCGCCTTGCGGACGGGGAATTCGACGCAGGTCATCGGCACGCTTTCCAACTTGGCGGCGATCGTCCTGTCGAACTGGGAGGGAGCACGGGGGTGGCGCGGCTTGTGGTCGTCTCCAATCGAGTTGGTGTCCCCGACGGCAGCGCGCGGGCCGGCGGGCTGGAAGTGGCCATCCGGGCGGCATTGCGCCGGCGCGGCGGCATTTGGTTCGGCTGGAGCGGCCGCGTGGCCGAGACGCCAGCGCTGCCCAAGACGGAAAATCAGGACAACATCTCCTACGTTACCGTTGACCTGCGCAAGGCGGACTACGAGGAATTCTACAACGGCTTTGCCAATCGGGTGTTGTGGCCGATTCTGCATTATCGTCTCGACCTTGCTGAATTCACGCGGCGCGATCTCGGCGGCTACTTGCGCGTCAACGAATTCTTCGCCCGCAATCTGGAAAACATGTTGCGTCCCGAAGACACAATCTGGGTACACGACTATCACCTGATCCCATTTGCCAAGGCTCTGCGCGATCGCGGTCACAAGAACCGCATCGGCTTTTTTCTGCACATTCCGTTTCCGCCACCTGAGATTCTGACTGCGTTGCCAAATCACGAGCGATTGATCCCGGCGCTCGGCCACTTTGACCTGGTCGGCTTCCAGACCGAGACCGACGCCAGCAATTTTGCGCGTTATCTGGCCAACGAATGTGGACTGCGGCGCATCAATGGCGATCGTTTCATCATTGACGGCCGCGTCGTTGAGGTCGGCGTGTTCCCCGTTGGCGTGGAGACTGAAACCTTTGCGCGCTTGGCGCGGCGCGCCGTTGGGTCGGGCTTCGTGCGTGAGGTGCTGGAGAGCCTATCGGGCCGCAGCATGATCATCGGCGTCGATCGGCTGGATTATTCGAAAGGCATCGCCGAGCGCATGAACGCCTTCGAGCGCTTCTTGACGAATTTTCCTGACTGGCGCGGCAAGGTCACCTATCTGCAGATCACGCCGCGCAGCCGCACCGACATTCCCGAATATGCCGCCATGGCGCGGCAGGTGGGCGAGGCGGTCGGCCGCATCAATGGCGCCTTCGGCGAAGCCTCATGGACGCCGGTGCGCTACATCAATAAAGCACATAGCCGCAGTGCGCTTGCCGGCCTCTACCGCGCCGCGCGCGCCGCACTGGTGACACCGCTGCGCGACGGCATGAACCTGGTGGCCAAGGAATACGTCGCCGCGCAGAACCCCGAAGATCCTGGCGTGTTGATTCTATCGCGCTTTGCCGGCGCCGCGCGCGAATGCGCCGCCGCGCTTCTGGTCAACCCCTATGATCCGGAGGGCGTGGCGATCGCCATCGACCGCGCGTTGTCGATGCCGCTCACGGAGCGGCGCCAGCGGTACGAGCACAATTTCCGGGTGTTGGTGCAGAACGACATCAGGCACTGGGCCGAGCGTTTCCTCGCGCTGCTCGATCCGGCGGAGCAACATCTGCCGCTGGCTGCCTCGGGGATCGGCCACTAAATGCATTGACTCGCATCGCCGAAGAGGCGAATCCTGCACGCGTGCAACATCGTGCGCTGCGCCATCCGAGGCTTTTGCCATGACTTTACGAACCGCCGGGCTGTTGTCCGTCGCTCTATTCGCCGCGCTGACCGGGAGCGCGGCGGCTGCCGATGCCAACAAGGGCGAGGTACTGGCCAAGCGTTGGTGCGCGGCGTGTCATATCGTCTCGCCTGAGCAGAGCCGGGGCACGACCCAGGCGCCACCGTTCGCCGAGATCGCCAGAAAGCCTGGCTTCGATCGGGGATTGCTCGCCTACTATCTGCTTTTGCCGCATCCGAAGATGCCTGACATGGGCCTGACGCGCGGCGAGGCGGAGGATCTCGCGGCCTACATCGCGACGCAGAAGTAGCTAGGCGGCGGCCTGCAGCCGCCGCACGTCCGGCGGCACTGCCTCGTCGGCCAACGCCCTCAGTGCTACGTCGAGCGGCAGGACCTGCTGCTTCTCCTGGCCCAGCCGGCGAACCGAGACGGCGCGTTCCGCGGCTTCTTTTTTGCCGACGACAAGGAGCACCGGCACCTTCGCCAGCGAGTGCTCGCGCACCTTGTAATTGATCTTCTCGTTGCGCAGGTCGGCCTCGACGCGCAAGCCGTGCCTGCGTGCCGCGGCGATCGCTTCGCGTGCGTAATCATCGGCATCCAAGGTGATGGTGGCAACGACCACCTGTAGCGGCGACAACCACAGCGGCAGATGGCCGGCATAATGCTCGATCAAGATGCCGGTGAAACGCTCGAGCGAGCCGAACATCGCCCGGTGCAGCATCACCGGCGTCACTTTGTTGGACTTCTCGTCGATATAGAAGGCGCCGAGCCGGCCGGGCATGTTGAGATCGACCTGCACGGTGCCGCATTGCCAGTCGCGGCCGATGGCGTCGCGCAGCACGTATTCGAGTTTGGGCCCATAGAAGGCGCCTTCGCCTTTGTTGAGCGTCCACGGCCGGCCGGAATCCTTCAACGCCGCCATCAGCGCGGCCTCCGCCTTATCCCACATGGCGTCGTCGCCGATGCGCTTTTCCGGACGGTCGGAGAATTTGATCGTCACGTCGGAAAAGCCGAAATCCTCGTAAATCGACAGGATTTGGTCGTTGATCTTGAGGGACTCTGCCTCGATCTGGTCTTCGGTGACGAAAATATGTGCGTCATCCTGGGTGAAGGCGCGAACGCGCATCAGCCCGTGCAAAGCACCCGAGGGCTCGAAACGATGCACCTTGCCGAACTCGGCGAGCTTAAAGGGCAAATCGCGATACGACTTCAATCCGTTTTTGAAAATCTGGATGTGGCCGGGGCAGTTCATCGGCTTGATGACGAAGACGCGCTCGTCCTCCTCGCGCGGCTGTGTCAGGAACATGGCCTCGCGGAAGGTCGCCATGTGGCCGGAGGCGACCCAGAGCGAGGAGTCCATGAGCTGCGGCGCGTTCACTTCGGCGAAGCCGAATTCCATTTGCCGGCGGCGGATATAGCTCTCCAGCTGCTGGAATAGCGTCCAGCCCTTTGGGTGCCAGAACACCGAGCCCGGCGCTTCGTCCTGAAAGTGAAACAAGTCCATCTCGCGACCGAGCTTTCGATGGTCGCGCTTCTCCGCCTCCTCGATCTGCTTGAGATAAGCATCAAGCTCGTCCTGCTTGGCGAAGGCGGTGCCGTAGATGCGGGTCAGCATCGGATTCTTCGGATCGCCGCGCCAATAGGCGCCCGCCACCTTCATCAACTTGAAGGCGTTGCCCACCTTGCCGGTCGACGTCATGTGCGGGCCGCGGCAAAGATCGAACCAGTCGCCTTGCTTGTAGATCTTGATCTGCTGGTCTTGCGGGATGGCGTCGACGAGCTCGACCTTGAAGCTTTCGCCCATGTCGCGGAAGGTCTGCTTGGCCTTGTCGCGCGACCACACTTCCTTGGTGAAGGGTTTGTCGCGGGCGATGATCTCGCGCATTCTCTTCTCGATGGCGGGCAGGTCTTCCGGCGTGAACGGCTGGTTGCGGAAAAAATCGTAATAAAATCCGTTCTCGATCACCGGCCCGATAGTGACCTGCGTGCCCGGCCACAGGCTCTGCACAGCCTCCGCCATGACATGGGCGGCATCGTGCCGAATCATCGGCAGCGCGCGCGGATCCTCGCGCGCAATGAACTCGATCTTGGCGTCTTTTTCGATCGGATCGCCCAGATCGGCGAGCTCGCCATCGAGCGTCATCGCCACGGTGCGCTTCGCCAAAGACGGCGAGATGCCCTTGGCGATATCGAGCCCGGTTGTGCCTGAGGGGTAGTCCCGACGTGCGCCATCGGGAAAGGTCAACGCGACCATGGTTTAGTCTCCTTGCTCACTCGCTGCCTACGAATGCAGGTAAGCGTGGAACTCGATATAGCAGGCGAATCGGACGGCGCAACTAGGCCGGCGGCGCGTCATTGACGCCCCGCCAGCGCCCATAGCGCCAGGGCGTCCACCAATGCGCGTCGGCGGGCAATTCCGCCGGCACAAAATCGAGCCCATGCGTGCCCCAGGGATGGCAGCGCAGGATACGTGCGAGGGCCATCCAGGCGCCGGCCCACAGGCCGAAGCGCATGATGGCCTGCTCGGTGTATTCCGAGCAGCTTGGCAAGTGCCGGCAGCGCGGCCCGATCAGCGCTAGGAATGTATAGCGGTATGCGACCACGAGGCCGCGGCCAAGTTGCCGCGGTACCTGCGCAATGCCGGCTTGGGGCCCACTCATGCTGCGCAATGTAAGCTCGCCTGTGGCGCAGCAAAAGTTCCAAGTTCCAAGCGGGCTGCGACGGCTCAGCTTTTGGCCGGCAAGACCGGCCGACCGCGACTTTTTTACACTAGACCAGAATCGAACCTCTCATTTAAAACCGACATAGATCAAAACTCGGGGGTAACGGTCGCCTAAGCTCGCCCAGAACGTGGGCTCACCCACGCCAACACGGCAGGCAATCGAACGGGGGAAAGATGGGTCGCTTCTCTGGGACTGTGCTCGCGCTCGCTTTGGCCGCGCCGGTGAGCTTGCTGGCCGCTTCTTCGCACGCCGTCGATCGCACTTTGCCCATGCGTTTTACGCTGCGGCTCGAGGGCCCCGCGCAAGATTGCGGGACAAAATGCCGCACCTTCATTTCCGCGAGCGGCGCCATTACCGCGGATACGCCGAGCGATTTCGCGAGTTTCACAGAAGACCATGAACTCGCCGGCGCGCTCGTGGTGCTCGATTCCACCGGCGGTTCGGTGCACGGCGCCATCGCGCTGGGTCGCGAAATCCGCAAGCTCAATCTCGATACGACGGTTGGCGTCGTCACCGATCTCGAGCGCGAGCAAGGCGCCGCGCCACGCGCCAAGCTTTCGCCGCGCGCCGATTGCGAGTCCATGTGTGCCTTCGTGCTGCTCGCCGGCCTGCATCGCAGCGTACCGACAGAGGCGCGGGTCATGGTGCATCAGATTTGGCTAGGCGATCGCCGCGACGATCCGACAGCGGCGACCTACAGCGCCGAGGACCTGGTGCTGGTGCAGCGCGACATTGGCAAGCTGGCCAAATACACCGTCGACATGGGCGGCTCCATCGACATGCTCGATATCGCGCTGCGCATCCCGCCGTGGGAGCCGATGCACAACCTCACGCGGCAGGAAATCATGAGCGCGCGCGTCGCCAATATAGAGGCAGCCAAGCCGGCTGCTGCCGCCGCGACCGTCGCGACCTCGCCACCGACAGCCGCGCCGGCGCTGCCGGTCGCCGACGCCCTGCGTCCGACCGCGATCAGCGAGCGGCAATGGGCGGTAATCGATCATGCAGGCAGCGTTGAATTGGCGCGCAGCAATCCGCTGACCTTCGAAGGCGAGGAGATCGGCGACTTCGACCTCATGGTGTCGTGCAGCGCTGAGCCGGATCGGTATAACGTGCGCTATGTGGAGCGCCGGCGCGCTGGCGAGCGCGCGCCGATGCCGCACGAACTGCTCGGCGTGACCATGAGCGTCGCCGAAGGCTCTGCGGCGCTCAAGCTCGTGTCCTCGGTCCGTCGCCATGCGCCGGACGAATTGGTAACTACCGCATCGGCTACGGTGCCGGCGGCGCTGATCGATGCCTTCGCCGGCCTCGGCAACCACTCCATGCTGATCGAAACCAAAAGCGACAACGTTGCGACCGGCATCCGGCTCGGCAATACCGGGGCGCAGAAGAACCTGCCGCAGCTTGCCGCGGCCTGCAGCAAACCGGTCGGCGAGCGCGCCGATCTTGGACCCCATAAGATCGGCAGCGCGCTGGCGGCGAAATAATTATTCGGCGGCCTGCTGCTTACCCTCGATCCGGTCGAGGGCGGAGACCACCGCCTCGAAGGTGAGCATGGTCGAGGCGTGGCGCGCCTTGTAGTCGCGCACCGGCTCGAGCACGGCGATGTCGGCCCATTTGCCGGTCGGCGGCGGGCCGTTTTCCTTGAGCATTTTGCGCACGCTGTCGCGCAGCGCCCTGAGCTCCTCGGGCTTCGAGCCGATGACATGACGGGCCATGATCGAGGACGAGGCTTGGCCGAGCGCGCAGGCCTTCACGTCGTGGGCGAAATCGCTGACCGCGCCGTTTTCCATTTTCAGGTCAACGGTAACCGTGGAACCGCACAACTTGGAGTGCGCCGTGGCGCTGGCGTCGGGCGCCGGCAGCCGACCCAGCCGGGGAATATTGCCGGCCAATTCAAGGATTCGGCTGTTATAGACGTCGTTGAGCATAGAATTTCGGCACTGGAGGCGCTGCATTGCCTCTTGTCGGCAAATGAATATATAGGGACGAGCCCCGGCGCACGAGAAGAGGTTTCGTGCGCAGGGCATGGGAATGCAGCGTCCGGCCGCCGGGCCAAGGACTAAATTGTCCCTCAAACCGGTAACTGACGCGGCCACCCCGGTGACACATCCGGCGCCGAATGAACGTTTCGTGCACCGGTCGAACGGAGAGACCCGTCATGGACGCAAAGACCAGCAAAGCCAATGTGACTCCTTGGCCCAGGCAGGGCCTGTCCGAGCACGTGCGCGCAGCGCCGACGCCGGTCGAACCACGCCCCTCGCGTGAGGAAGCGGAAGCGGCGGTCCGCACGCTCATCGCCTATGCCGGCGACGATCCGGCGCGCGAGGGCCTCGTCGAGACGCCCAAGCGCGTGATCGACGCCTTCGGCGAGCTCTACCAAGGCTATACCGAGTGCCCGGTCGAGGTGCTCGACCGCACCTTCAGTGAGACTTCGGGCTACGACGACTTCGTGCTGGTCAAGGACATCGCCTTCAACTCCCATTGCGAGCACCACATGATGCCGTTCTTCGGCAAGGCGCATGTCGCCTATATGCCGGTCGACCGGGTGGTGGGCTTGTCCAAGCTCGCGCGCCTCGTCGATGTCTACGCGCGGCGGCTGCAGACGCAGGAAAACCTCACCGCGCAAGTGGCGACCGCGATCGACGAAATCCTCAAAGCGCGCGGCGTCGCGGTGATGATCGAGGCCGAGCATATGTGCATGTCGCTGCGTGGGGTGGAAAAGCCCGGCGCGCTCACGGTGACCACGCATTTCACCGGCGCCTTCCGCGATGATGCGAACGAGCAGGTCCGCTTCATGACGCTGCTGCGCGGCGGCCAGCGGTGACGAAGGGGTGCGTGCGCGGGAACTGACCCGCGCACCGGTTTCAGCACGTTGCGTTTACAGGATGGATTGCCGGGTCGAGCCCGGCAATGACGGGTCATGTCATCGACACGCGACACCGAAGAAGGTCTGGCGTTCACCCCGCGCTACGACGCCAATGGCTTGGTCACCGCCGTGGTGACGGATGCCGGGAACGGCGACGTGCTCATGGTGGCGCACATGAACGCCGAGGCGCTGGCCAAGACCATCGCCACCGGCGAAGCCTGGTACTATAGCCGCTCCCGCCGGACGCTGTGGAAGAAGGGCGAGCAATCCGGCCACGTTCAGCGCGTCAAGGAGCTGCGCGTCGATTGCGACCAGGACGCGCTGTGGCTGAAAGTCGAGCAAGTGGGTGAGGGCGCTTGCCATACCGGGCGCCGATCCTGCTTCTACCGCGCAGTGCCGCTCGGCAAGAGCGGCGCGGGGATGCTAGAATTCCGCGACGCCGAGAAGACCTTCGATCCGGCGAAAGTCTACAAGTAGCAGCTCAGGGCTTTGCGCGTGTCAACAGCGCTTGCGCGCGGGCGAGATGCGGGCGGTCATACATCTTGCCGTCGATGCCGACGGTGCCGGCGCCCGGCTTGGCGGCAAACGCGGCGACGATCGCCTTCGCCTTCTCGATCTGCGCAGCGTTCGGCGTGAACACCTCGTTGATCACCGCAACTTGCGCCGGATGGATGGCGAGCCGCCCGGTGAAACCGTCGCGGCGCGCCAATTCCGTGTCACGGCGCAGCGCCTCGAGATTGCGGAAATCGACATGGATGGTTTCGATCGCCGGCACTTTCGCCGCCGCGGCGCCGTAAAGACACATCGCGCGCGCGATACGATAGGGCTCGGTCAGCGTGCCGTCGGCTTCGCGGTTGGCCTCGGCGCCGAGCTCGGCGGACAAATCCTCCGGACCCCAGGTCATGCCGATCAGCCGCGCGCTGCAATTTTTGTAGGTGCCGGCGGTGAACAGGCCGGCGGCGGATTCGACCGTCTGCGCGAGAATCTTGATCGAGCCTTCCGGCAGCCCGGCGATCGCCTCGCGTGCCGTCAATTTGGCGTCGAGATGCGTGACCGTCGCGCCGCCTTCCGCCTTTGGAAACAACACGGCATCCGGCGCGCCAGGCACAATCGCATCGAGGTCGGCATCGGTCATGCCGGTGTCGAGGCCGTTGATGCGCACGAGCAAGCGCGGGCGATCTTTCCTCGCGCGCGCTCTGTTGAGGAAATCGAGCGCCAGCTTGCGCGCGGCCTCCTTGCGCTCGGGCGCAATCGAGTCTTCGAGATCGACGATCACGCCGTCGGCACCGCTGGCGCAGGCCTTGTCGAGCTTGGCGCCGCCGTCGGCGGGGACGAAAAGGAGGGAGCGCATGTTAATGGTCACGCTGGATTCCTTCAGAACGTTTTATTTGTGCGACAAGCGCATCTTTTCCCCCAGCAACGCGCGTGAGGAAAGGCAGTCCAATGAACTTGAACTTTTTATTGAAAGTGCCGAGCCAAAATGCGTGTCGTTTTTGAAAATCGATTGCTCCACGAAATACAGGCTGCTCTAGATATTTTACTACAGTTGGAAAGCCATGAAAGAAAATTGGCTCACGAGGGTCGAGATGCTCCAAAATCCGCAGCAAAATTTCGAAATACACCTCTCGGAAGATTTTTGGGTCTCTAATTTGCAGTCCGGCTGCGTTTTGCGAATGATAGGGGATCAAGTCTAAACTTATTACGTTGTCTTGGAACCAGTTCCAGTCAATTCGCTGGTGAATGCCAGAATATCGTCGGAGGAACCCCCCAATATTCGCAAAATAGGGAAGTAGCCCTTTCTCGTGCAAAGCAAAAAAATCAGAGAAGATTCGGCAATAGCCGTCAAACGAGCCTTGCTGTTCTAAATATTTTTGCTCTGCAATTTGTCTTGGGCTGCTCGAATATCCAGGATTGATACCCACGAAGATTTTCTTACTTATTGGCCTTGTGACATCTCCAGCGAAGTAGACTGGATAGGCTCTCGCTGCCGGAAATAGACCAAAACTGATATTAATTTCTTCAAATGTTGATCCTTTCAAGAATTGTGAATCGCTAAATCTCTGCTCTTCTATTTCAAGAAGCGCTTTTAAGAATGGAACTCCTCGCAAGTGCAAAATCCTTGCGAGCCCTTGTTGCTCCATGTTGTCTCTCTGTGCACTCGATCATCGAGTTGTATGGCGATTCAGTTCACTTCGGCCGCATCACGATGAAAGCGTTGCGGTGGCATTCGGCGACCAGCGTGCCGTCCTGCTTGAAGGCCTTGTGATGGAATTCGACGATGCCGGCGCCTTTGCGCGATTTCGATTCGCGCTTTGACACCACGACCGTCTCGCAATGCACGGTGTCGCCCTCGAACAGCGGCGCCGGAAACTTCACGTCGGTCATGCCGAGATTGGCGATGGTGGTGCCCACCGTCATGTCGGAGACCTGGATGCCGATCATCAGGCCGAGCGTGAACAGCGAATTCATCAGCGGCTGGCCCCACTCGGTCTCCTGCTCGCAGAAATGCCGGTCGATGTGCAGCGGCTGCGGATTGAGCGTCATGTTGGAGAACAACATGTTGTCCATCTGCGTCACCGTGCGGGTGTAGCGGTGCTCGTAAGTCTTGCCGACCTCGAAGTCCTCGAAATAGAGCCCGCCGCGCTTGTGCCGCTGGACCGTCTCCCCCATCGTTTTCTCCCGTTGTTAAGAACTCATTTACCATAATCGGACGCGCCGTGCAGGCTCGTGTAGCCAAGGAGCCGCCGAGGCGACAGGGGCGAACGTCGTTAACGACGTACCAATTTTCATGGTGAACGCTTTGTTAAGTCTCGTGGACTAGCGTGACGAATGCCCGCTCAACGGCGGCAGTCGGTGCCACGAGTGTCATGATCGTCCGTCAGTTCTTGCAATGGGTCCGCAGCGCCGCGCCCGGAGATCGGGCCGAGGCGACTTCCGCACTGGCGCGCGCCTATCTCTATTCCGATCTATCGACCGACGACCGCGCCGCCGCTGAAGGCGCGATGATCATGCTCCTCGACGATCCGTCGCCGTTGGTGCGACAGGCGCTGTCGGACGCTTTGGCCTCGGCGGAGAAGGCGCCGCGCGTGATCGTGCATGCGCTCGCCGGCGATCAGCCGGACGTCGCGCTGCCGCTGCTCAAGTACTCGCCGGTGCTCTCGGAAGATGATCTGGTCGATCTCGTCGCGACCGGGCGGAGCGAGGCACAGGTGGCGATCGCCGCGCGCGCCATGTTGCCGGGCGCCGTTGCCGCCGCCGTCGCCGAGGTCGGCGGCGAGGAGGCGTGCCTTGCGCTGATGGAAAATTCTGAGGCCGTCATTCCGTTGTTTTCACTCGACCGCATAGTCGAGCGCTTTGGCCATCTTGCATCGATCCGCGAAGCTTTGCTCGCGCGTAACGATCTCGCCATGGCGACACGCCAAGCCGTGCTCGCCAAATTGTCGCAGACGCTTGCCGAATTCGTCGCCGGGCGGCACTGGATGGGGTCGGAACACGCCGAGTTCGCCGCGCGCGAGGCCTGCGAGAAGGCGACCATCGCGCTTGCCGCCGAGACGCCTTACGAGGAGGTTGGCGAGTTCGTCGCGCATCTGCGCAGCTCCGGCCAGCTCACCGCCGGCGTCATCCTCCGCGCGCTTCTGTCCGGCAACATCGTGGTGTTTGAGGAGGCGCTAGCCGAATTATCCGGCGTGCCCGCCCAACGCGCCAGCGGCTACGTCCACGACAAGACCATTTCGGCCTTCCGTGCGCTCTACGATAAAGCCGGCCTGCCGGAAAGCGCCTATCCTGCTTTCCGCGCCGCGATCATCGCTCTGCGCGAGGGCGCGCTGCTCAGCGAGCCGGGCGGGGCCACACGGCTTAAACGCCGCATGGTCGAGCGCGTGCTCGAGGTCTGTGCCGCCGAACGCGAACCGGCCATGGCCTCGCTGTTGGCATTGCTGCGGCGCTTCGCAGTCGAGGCCGCGCGCGAGGAAGCCCGCGCGTTCTGCGAGGACCTGGTGGCGGAAGATCACGTGTCGGTCGAAACGTTTGAGGCTGCGCCGGACCCGCATACGCTGCCGCCGATTGTCATCGACGAGCGATTGGTGGCCTAACCCATCTTCCGAAGCTATCTTGCCCAGCGGCGCGGCTTGGCGTCTAAAGCGGCGTACCGCGCGTTAGACTGCTGCCGCAAGCCTGCTGGGAGGCCCGTCCCATGAAAACCATCCTGATCCCGACCGAAGACCACGACGCCATGCCGGCGGTGCTGGCCGCTGGCCTCATCGTGGCGCGCATCTTCGACAGCTACATCGAGGGCATCGCGGTGCGTCCTTCCGCCGGCACCTATGTGACGGTCGAACCGGTTTCGAGCCTCGCAATTTCGGGCGCCTATGACGCTGACGCCGCGCGTGCTGCGCGCGCCGCGTTCGAAGCGTTCATGCAAGCGAACGGCGTATCGCGCGCCGACCGCGAGCCGGCGTCGCTTTCCTACGGCTGGCCCTTGGAAGAGGCGGTCGAAGATATCGTCATCGGCAATTACGGCCGCGTCTTCGATCTCATCGTGCTCGGCCGCCCGGGCCGCGCGCCGGAGAACCCGCGCATGCCGCCGCTTGAAGCCGCACTGTTCGAGAGCGGCAAGCCGGCATTGATTGTGCCGCCAATCGCGCCGAAGACGATCGGCAAGAACGTGTTAATCGCTTGGAATCGCAGCACCGAGCAGGCCCACACCAATGCCTATGCGTTGCCGCTTTTGCGCACGGCCGAGGCGGTGACGGTGCTGATGATCGAGGGCGGCACCGTGCCCGGGCCGACGGGCGAGGAGGCCGCTCGCCATCTGCGCCGGAACGGCGTCAAGGCCAAGGCGTTGACCGTGGAAGCGAGCGCGCGTGCAAACGGCGAGATCATCCTCGAACGGGCTGCACAGCTTGGCTGCGATCTCTTGGTCAAGAGCGCCTATACGCAGAGCCGCCTGCGGCAGATGATCTTCGGCGGCGCCACGCGTCACATCCTCGCCAATGCGAGTCTGCCCATCTTCATGGCGCACTGAACGAGGGCGTCGATGCACGGGCCCGATGCGGACAAGAGCCTTGGCGAGGCGACAAAAGCGCCCGGCTTCCTCACCATTTTCCCGTCGCTGATGCTGCCGATGTTTCTGGCGGTGGTCGACCAGACCATCGTCGCGACCGCGCTGCCGGCGATCGCCGCGGCGACCGGCGAGGTCGAGCGCGCCTCCTGGATCGTGGTCGCCTATCTCATCGCCGCGACCATCGCGGCGCCGATCTACGGGCGCCTCGGCGACGCCTTCGGCCGCCGCCGGCTGATGTTCGTGGCGCTAAGCGTGTTCATCGCCGCTTCGCTGGTGTGCGCGTTGTCGCCGACGATCGAGCTGTTGACGCTCGCGCGCGTGCTGCAAGGCCTCGGCGGCGGCGGACTGATGACGTTATCGCAAGCGATGATCGGCGAATCGATTCCGCCGCGCGAGCGCGCGCGCTATCAGGGCTATCTCGCGACCGTCGCGATGACCGCGAATTCCTTCGGGCCGGTCGCCGGCGGTTATCTCACCGAGCATTTCGGCTGGCCGTCGATCTTCCTGATCAATGTGCCGATCGGGCTCGGCGCTGTTCTGCTCACGCTGCGCATGCCGGTCGTGCGGCATGGCGAGACGCATCCGTGGCGGGCCGATCCGGGCGGTTTGATCCTGTTCACGATCTTTGTCGCCACCACGCTGCTTGCGCTCGAGCAGGCACAACGTGCCAACCTTTCGGCGCTGCCGATCGCCAGCGCGTTGTTGGCTATCGGCATCATCGCGCTCGTCTGGCTGGTGCGGCACGAAAACCGCGCCGCCTCGCCACTCATTCCGCTCGGCCTCATACGGCTGCCGGCGATCTGGCGCAGCGACGCCATGGCGGCCTGCCACGGCGCGGCGATGGTGTCGCTGATCACCTTCCTGCCGGTCTATCTCGAAGTCGTGCGCGGTGCCTCGCCCTCGGAAACGGGCCTGTTGCTGGTGCCGCTGACCCTCGGCATCGGCACCGGCTCGCTGCTGACGGGACGGCTGGTGCACAAGACCGGGCTCACCGCGGCCTTTCCGGTCGGCGGCCTCGCCCTGGTGACCGTCAATCTTCTGATGCTGGCGCTCTGGGCGCCCGAGTTCGGTAATCTGGCCTTTGCCGCCGTGCTGTTGTGGAACGGCCTGTTCATGGGCACGGTGATGGGCGTGGTGCAGGTCACGGTGCAGAGCGTGTCCGGGCCGCGCCGGCTCGGCGAAGCGGCGGCCTCGGTGCAGTTCTCGCGCTCGATCGGCGCCGCCTTCGGCACCGCGATCGTCGGCACGCTGTTGTTTGGTATGCTGACGTTGAAAAATCCGGAAGCCGCGCGCGTGTTCGCGGCGATGGTGGAAAATCCCCTAGGCGCGGTCACCGCGTTGTCCGCTCCCCAGCGCGCCGCCGTTCAGGCCGACATCACGCAGGCATTCCGGGCGGCGTTTCTGTTGATCGCGGGATTTACCGCCACCGGCTTTCTGCTCGCGCTCACCCACCCGGTGCGGCGGATCTAACGCGCACGGCTGCGCCTGAACTCGCAGGCAAAGCCGATATAGTCGCCATATTGCGCGTGCACGCTAGTGATGCGGGCAAATTTGCCCCAACGCGTGCAGTAGTCGCCGGCCCATTGCCGCGCGAGTTTTTGGTGCTCGGGCGACCAGGTGATGATGCCGCCGGTATCATTGCCGGTGAGGCCGGGGCCAGGGCCGGCGCAAGCGGCGAGCGGCAACGCCAAGAGCAGCGCGGCGGAAACGGCGCGAATCATGCGCGCATTATCCGCGGTAATGCCATGCGGCACTAGACGCCGAATTGCTCGCGCAGGATGCGCTCGTCGAGATTGTGGCCGGGGTCGAAGAGCATGTCGATCGACACGTCGTGGTCCATGGCGATGTCAACCGTGCGCACTGCGCGCACCTCGTCATGGTCGGCGACGGCGGCGACCGGGCGCTTGTCCGCCTCGAGCACCTCGACGGTGACCTTGGCCTTGTCGGGCAACAGCGCACCGCGCCAGCGCCGCGGGCGGAACGGGCTGATCGGCGTGAGCGCGAGCAGCGGTGCGTTGATCGGGATGATCGGCCCTTGCACGGACAGGTTATAGGCGGTCGAGCCGGCGGGGGTGGCCACCAGCAGCCCGTCGGCGACGAGCTCGGTGAGGCGTTCCTGGCCGTCGATCAGGATGCGCAGGTGGGCCGCCTGCGCGCTCTGCCGGAAGAGGGAGACTTCGTTGATGGCGCGATGCTCGTGCACGCGACCTTGCCCGTCGCGCGCTTGCATGACCAGCGGATGGATGACAGTCACCCGCGCGGCCGTGAGCCGCTCGCGCAACCGCTCGGGCGAAAAATCGTTCATCAGGAAGCCGACGGTGCCGCGGTGCATGCCGTAGATCGGCTTGCCGGAGCGCATGAACTTGTGCAGGGTCTGCAGCATCAAGCCGTCGCCGCCGAGCGCCACGATGACGTCGGCTTTGGCGGGATCGGCGTTGCCGTAGTGGGTTTCTAATTGCTCATAGGCCTTGCGGGCCTCCGGCGTGGCCGCGGCAATGAAGGCGATTTTGTCGAAACGGTCGGCCGGCATCGAGGGACCTGACGATGGAACGCGCGGTGCTCGTCTATACGACTTGGCCCACGATTGTCGAGGCGGAGCGCGCCGGGCGCGCAATCGTCGAGCAGCGCCTGGCGGCCTGCGTCAACATCCTGCCGGGCATGATCTCGCACTATTGGTGGCAGGGAAAGGTCGAACGCGCCGAGGAAACGGTGATGATCATCAAAACGCGTGCCGCGCTTGCCGAAGCGGTGCGCGCGTCGGTCAAGGAGACGCACAGCTACACGACGCCGTCGATCATGGTGCTGGCGGTCGAGAGCGTCGATGCGGATTATTACAAATGGATTTTGGAGGAGACGAAAAGCGCCTGCTGACGGTCATCGTCAGCGCCAGCGGACGATCAAATAATCGTCGCCTAGGAATACTGGATGCCCCGCTTTCGCGGGGCATGACAGCCTTCGGGTCAGTAGCTCGCCTTGCCGTCGATGACGGCCTTGAGCTCGATATATTCCTTGCAGTCGGTATTGCCGCAGATCAGCTTCACCTTGTGCAGGTCGTCGAGCGCTTTGAGCCGGTTGCCCTGTTCCATCTGCCACATGCCGTAATAGGACCAGGTACGCACGTGATTGGGATCGGCGGCGAGCGCTTTCTCGTACCAAATCTTGGAGTCGTCGTAATCGCCGAGCTTGCGATAGGTGTAGCCGATGTAATTGGCGACATCGGGATGTTCGTCGTGGCCGAGCGCGTGCATGGCGGCGATGCCGGCCTGGTACTGTCCGGCGAGGATCAGTTCGCGCGCGGCGCGATAGTCGCGCAGGAAGTCCTGCGCCGCCTGCTGTTGCTGCTGCTGCTCAATCATATTTGGCGGCTTCTTCTTATTCTTCTTGCCGTCGTCGCTGCTCGGCGCCGGCGGATTATCGGTGCCCATAGCATGGAGCGGCTTCACAGCAGCGGCGGTCACCAACAGGCCGGCGACAACCAGCACGCCGGAGGTGCGCAGCGCTTGGGTCAAGGTCATGGCGGATCTCTCCTCGTGCAGGGATCGCGTGGCGGCGAGACTACGACAAATCACCCGTACGCGGGAAAAACAATTCTTGGGTGGGCGCTAGTCCGCGCGCACACAAAGATTTCTTGATGCCATCGGCGATCGCCTTGACTCGTCGGCGCATTCAAGGGAACATTTTGCCGTGCTGGTTCCCCGAGTCATGTCGGGGACGAAAGAGGGAACACGGAATACCGCTTGATGCGCGGGAAATCCGTGGCTGCCCCCGCAACTGTGAGCGGCGAGCCCGCGCCCGCAAGGCCACTGGGAAACCGGGAAGGCCGGGCGCAACTGAGCAAAGACCCGCGAGCCAGGAGACCTGCCAGCGCGGTCACCCAACCGGTGGACGGGGCGTCCATACGGAGCGGTCTTTCGCAGCGGTGACGTCATGCCGGTGCGAAGGCCGTGAGTAATTCCTCACGACATTCGACGGGGCTTAAGCGCTGCGATGCGCCGCCCCGTGTCCTTCGCAACGGGCTTGGTCTCACCCGATGCGCCGCCGCGAGCGCGCGCAAACGAAGGAGCGTTGTGTCATGGGGAAGGGGGCTCGCTTCGCCGCACTGGCGGCATTCGCGTCGTTGGCGCAAGCCGCGGCGGCACAAGATCAGCCCGTGGTGCTGCCGACCATCGCGGTCAGCCCGACGACGATCGCGACGCCGGTCGCCGAGATTGGCAACTCGGTAACGGTGATCACCGCCGCCGATATCGCGCGCGCGCAGCGGCGCACGGTTGCCGATCTGCTCGCTACCGTGCCGGGTTTGAACGTCGTGCAGCAAGGCTCGCCCGGCGCCCTCACGTCGATCTTCATCCGTGGCACCAATTCCAATCACGTCAAGGTGCTGATCGACGGCATGGATGTGAACGACCCGAGCATCGCTAATGGCGGCTTCGACTTCGGCCACCTGCTGACGCAGGACATCGAGCGCATCGAGGTGTTACGCGGCCCGCAGAGCGGCCTGTACGGCGCCGACGCCATCGGCGGCGTCATTTCCATTACCACCAAGACGGGTTCGGGCCCGCCCAAGGTCACCGGCCTCATCGAGGGCGGCTCCTTCGGCACTTTCAACCAGGCTGTCGGCTTGAGCGGCGGCACCGACCGCTACGACTACGCCTTCAACGTCTCGCATATCCGCTACACGAATATGCCGGTGACGCCCGCCTACATGGTGCCGCCTGGCGGCCATGCCATCGGCAATGCCTATGACAACGTTACTGCTTCGACCAGGCTCGGCGCCAAAGTGAGCGAGGACCTGAAATTCAATTTCATTGGCCGCTACACCGACGCCCAGCTCTTGTACTCCGACGACGACCCCAACGCCTTTCCAGGTGCGACCTTCGCCACGCAGTCAACCTACAAGGATCAGGAATTCCACGGCCGCGCCGAGGCGGTCGCCACGCTGCTTGACGGGCGCTTTGTCAATGTCTTCGGTGTCAACTACACCGACTACCGGCGCAGCAACAAGGATCCCGATCCGAACCCGCTCAGCACCTTCCTTGGCACGCGCGACAAATACGACTGGCGTGGCACCTTTGTGGTGGCGTCGGGTCAGACGCTTGTTGCGGGGCTCGAGCGCCAGAACGATCATGCCGAGACGGATAACGTCTCGGCCAAGACCGGCAACGAGGCCGGCTATCTCGAACTGCAATCCGAGATCGCCCAGCGCGTGTTTCTGGTCGCCAATATCCGTCACGACATTGATGACGCTTTTGGCGGCCACACCACCTGGCGCGTGGCGCCGGCCGTCATTATTCCTGGCAGCGAGACCAAGCTGAAGGCGAGTTATGGCACCGGTTTCAAGGCGCCAAATCTCTACCAGCTTTACGGTAATGGGCCGTTCGGCTTCGTGGGCAATCCCAACCTGCTACCGGAAACCAGCCGGGGTTACGACGTCGGCTTCGAGCAGCCGCTTGGTCCGCACGCCCGCTTCGGACTCAGCTATTTCCACAACGACATCGACAACCTGATCGAGCTCAACGCGACCTTCACCTCGCTGATCAATATCGGCAAGGCGGTGACCTATGGCGTCGAGTCGTTCGTTGCGGTCGACTTCAACGAGAACCTGAGCGCGCGGCTTGACTACACGCACACGACCGCGCTCGACGCCGTCGCCGGTACCGACCTCCTGCGGCGGCCGCGCGACAAATTTGCACTGAGCGGCGTCTGGCGAGCGACCGACCGACTGACCGTCACGCCGACTTTGCTCTATCTCGGACGCTGGCTCGACATCGACCGCTCGACTTTCGTTTATCGCGAGGCCGGCGACGTCGCCATCGTCAATCTGGCAGCGGACTATGTGCTGAACGACAATGTGACGCTGTTCGCGCGTGTCGATAATCTTTTCAACAAACAATACGAAGATCCGTTGGGCTGGCTGCAGCCGGGCTTGGCGGTCTACGGAGGCGTGAGGCTCGCGACGCGCTAGGATCAAGCGCCGCGATTTCTGCTAGGCTCCTCCCGATTCCACGAAGAGGGCGAGGCATGCAGCTCTTGCGTCTTTTGACGGTCGTGGCGGTTATCGCCGCGGCCTGTCCCGCGCGCGCAACCGACGATATTCTCGACGCCATCGAGCAAGCGCGCAAAGCCTATCAGGCCGGCGATCTCGGCGGCACCAAGCAACAGCTCGATCTCGCCTCGCAGTTGATCGCCCAGAAAAATGCCGAAGCCTTCATCGCGCTGCTACCTGAGCCGCTGCCGGGCTGGAGGGCGGAGAAGCCGCAATCGCAGGCGGTCGGCACCGCAATCTTCGGAGGCGCCTCAACGGCCTCCCGCGGTTACCGCAATGCCAGCGGCGAGACCATCGAGGTTTCCATTACTGGCGACTCCGCCATGCTCGCCGCCATAGTGCCGCTTCTCAACAATCCGATCATGGCGGGCGCCGTCGGCAAGGTGGTGAAGGTCGGCACGCAACACGCCATCCTAAACCAAACCGGCGACCTCACGATGGTGATCAACAACAAGTTTGTCGTGACCGTGCACGGAACGGCCGGCGACGCCGATAAGCTCGCTTACGCTAATGCGGTCGACGTCGCCAAACTCTCGAAGATGTAGCTATTCCCCGTTCGTCCCCGCGAAAGCGGGACCAGCTCGCGGACTCCAAAATTGTGACTCTGGTTCCCGCTCACGCGGGAATGACCGGCATCACTTCAGAGCGGCGCCCACATCAGTGGCGCAAGCTCGTAGCCGCTGCCCTGTCTGACGATGTGGCCGCAGGCCGGGAAGGGGAAGTGATAGGCCTCGACCAGCATGCGGTCGGCGGCGGCGCGGTCGAGCATGGCGGTGCGTGTCTTCGCCGCCAGCGGCCCGTCCATGTCGTAACTCGGCTGCCATCGCGGATGGCGCACGAACAGAAACGGCTCGCGCGCAGTGTCGCTCATTGCCAGCATGGAATGCCCGTTTGAATGGATGGCGAAGGCGGTGTGCCCCGGGGTGTGGCCATAAGCCGCGATTGCTTCGATGCCCGGCGCGACCTCGCCGCCGGGCTTGAAGCGGCGCACTTCGCTGGCGATGTCGGCAAAGATGCGCCGCGCGTTGAGGAAATAGCGGTGCACGATGCCGTTCGCGCGGCCCATATTGGCGTCGTCCATCCAGAACGCCCATTCGCCATCCGGCACCAGGATTTCGGCCTTGGGGAAAACCTTGGCGCCGTCCTTGGTCTTGATGCCGTCGATATGGTCGGGATGGAAATGCGAGATCAGGATGGTGTCGATGTCGGCGGGCGCGACGTCAGCGACCTTGAGGTTATCGAGCATGACGCCGGCGGTGTCGGCGATCTGTCCAGCGGTGCCGGTGTCGATCAGGACGAGCTTTGCGCCGGTATTGACCAGGAGCGCGGTGAAGGACACCGGCAGCACGTTCGGCGGCAGGAAAACGGCCGTCAAGGCGGCGTTCACCGCCGCACCGTCGGCGTTGCGGACAAATTTGTCGTCGATCGGCAGGTACCAGATGCCGTCGTAGAGCGCGGTGAGCTGGTAGTCGCCGAGCCGGTAACGATAGACTCCCGGTCCCTGCATCTTGGCGAGGGAAACGGAAGCCCGCGCCGCGTTGTTGAGGGGGCCACAGCCCGCGGCGGCTGCCGAGGCAGCGAGGAATGCGCGGCGGCTAAGGGCCATGCTTCTGTCCTCCCGAAACGTCGCCGCTACGGCGCCACCGCCGCGCAGGAGTATATTTCATCTCGGAGGAACGCGCACTCCCGCCACGCCTTGGCGCTGCGCGCGGAACCGCTATGATCGGTTAGGGCGCGGTGGAAGTGGAGAAATGGAATGAAGCGGTTTGCGCTCGCGGCCGCGCTTGTGCTTGGCGGGTGCTCGGCCGACCTCGCCACATTCTCCGAGCAGGGTGACATCCGCGCACGTTGGGACGCGCAAAACGTCTATCCCAGCCGCTACAAGGAGGATGTGGTCGCCTACCTACGCTCCTACCTCAACAATCCGGAGCATGTGCGCGACGCGACGCTGGCGGCGCCACAACTGAAGACGGTCGGACCAGGCGAGCGCTATATCGCCTGCGTGCGCTTCAACGCGCGCGACAGCGACGGCAAATACAAGGGCCTCAAGCAAGGCGCCGCCGTGTACGTGTCTGGCAAGCTCGATCAATTCATCGACCGCCCGAAGGCGGTGGCCGAGCTCTGCAAGAATGCCGCGTTTGCGCCGTTTCCCGAGCTCGAGAGCCTCACGCGCTGATTGTAGGCGCGCAAAAGCAATGCCTGCCGGGCAAAATGCCCGGCGGCGGCAAGGTCAGAACAAGAGGCCGAAAGTAAGCGCGGGCGCCGCGGTCACTTGACCTTGAGGTTCTCCGCGGACGTCTTTCCGCGGTTTTCGACGAGCTCGTATTGAACGGTTTGACCTTCGTTCAAGGTGCTCAGACCGGCACGCTCAACCGCCGAAATGTGCACGAACACATCCTTGCCCCCTTCCTGAGGCTGGATGAATCCGTAGCCTTTCGTCGGATTGAACCACTTAACGGTGCCCTGCGGCATGCGAGTTCTCCAGGGAATTGTAACCTTGACAGTCTGGCACAGTCCGCAGAAACCGAAAAGGTCCCCTTCCAGCTCAAAACGCAGGCAAGCTTGGCGCCGCCGTCCGCGTCATGAAACTGTTGAATTCCGGTGCCGGGTGAGGGACTTGAACCCCCGACCAACGGTTTACAAAACCGCTGCTCTACCGCTGAGCTAACCCGGCTTGGCCGGTCCTAAGAGAGCTATCAGCGTCGCCACGCCATCACAAGCGGCGGGCTCTTTGTGCGCCAGCGAATCTGCACAAAAAAGCGCCCCGCGGATGAGGCGGGGCGCTTCGTCTGATTGGCGATGCAATTGGCGGCAAGCGCCGCAGTTTAGATGTGGGTGATGTCGCGATCCTTGGTTTCGGGCAGGAAGATGAGTCCGACGACGAAGCTCATCGCCGCCACGATGATTGGATACCACAGGCCGGAATAGATGTTTCCGGTTGCGGCCACGATCGCGAACACGGTTGCCGGCAGGAAGCCGCCGAACCAGCCATTGCCGATGTGATAGGGCAGCGACAGGCCCGAGTAGCGGATTCGGGTCGGGAACAGTTCGACCAGCCAAGCGGCGATCGGTGCATAGACCATGGTGACGTAGACCACCAGGATGGTCAGCAGGATCACCGTCATCACGTAGTTGATCTCGTTCGGATCGGCGCTCGGCGGATAGCCATGCTTGGTGATGGCATCACCGAGTTGCTTGGCGAAGTCGGGCGCAGTGGTCGAGATGGTCGCATCGCCGACCTTCACGCTCGCCTTCGTTCCCGCCGGTGCCGTCTCGTTCGAATAGTTCACCGAGCGGGCGACCAGCGCCGATTTGGCGATATCGCACGAACTGGTGAACTTGGCAGTGCCGACTGGGTTGAACTGGAACGAACACTCGCTCGGATCGGCGACTACCGTCACGGGCGCGGTCGCCAAGGCATGCTCCAGCTTCGGATTGGTGAAGTGGATGAGGCCCTGGAAGATCGGGAAGTAGGTGATCACCGCCAGCGCAAAGCCCGCCAGGATGATCGGCTTGCGGCCGATCTTGTCGGACAGCCAGCCGAAAATAATGAAGAAAGGTGTGCCCAGCGCGAGCGAGACCGCGATCAGGATCTGCGCTGTGATGCCCGGCACTTTCGCGGTCAACAGCAGGAAGAACAGCGCATAGAACTGTCCGCCGTACCAGACCACGGCTTCGCCGGCGGTGGCGCCGAGCAGCGCGAAGATCGCGATCTTGGCGTTGCTCCATTCGCCGAACGCCTCCGCCAGCGGGCGCTTCGATTGCTTGCCTTCCTCGACCATGCGGCGGAACAGCGGCGACTCATTCAGCCTCAGCCGGATCCAGATCGAGACTGCGAGGAGGATCGCGGAGATCAGGAACGGAATGCGCCAGCCCCAAGCCGCGAAGGTCGGCTCGCCCTGCGAGGTTCGGATGCCGAGGATCAGCAGCAGCGCCATGAACAAGCCCAGCGTGGCGGTGGTTTGGATCCACGAGGTGTAGTAGCCGCGGCGGTTTTTCGGCGCATGCTCCGCGACGTAGATGGCGGCGCCGCCGTACTCGCCGCCGAGCGCGAGGCCCTGTACCAGACGCAGGCAGATCAGGATGATCGGCGCGACGATGCCGGCCGAGGCGTAGGACGGCAGCAGGCCAATGAAGAACGTGCCGAGGCCCATCAGCGTCATCGTAATGAGGAAGGTGTATTTGCGCCCGACGAGGTCGCCGAGCCGTCCGAACAGTAACGCGCCGAACGGGCGTACCGCGAAGCCGGCGGCGAAGGCGAGCAGCGTGAAGATGAAGGCGGCGGTCGGATTGACGCCGGAGAAGAATTGTGCCGCCAAGATCGGCGCCAGCGTCCCATAGATGTAGAAATCGTACCACTCGAACACGGTGCCGAGCGATGACGCGAAGATGACCATCCGTTCCTCGGAAGTCATGCCACGCGCAGTAAAGCCATCAGCGGTGGTTGTCGTCATAGGCGTTTCCCCTGTCACGAACGATTATCGTTCTTGGGGACCGGCCCTTCCGCCGCTCTAATCGATCGTCAGAAATAACCGCCCCCACATCCTCTTAAGACAGGGGCTTGGTGGCGTCTGTCCGCCGGAGGTCTTACGTCGAAAGTGGAAGCGAATTTGCGCGATTCGAAATTTTCAAAGGGCGAAGCAGCTTACTGTACTGCAGCAATTGTTGCGACGCGGCAATCAGGTCATCGACGAGAGTTTTTCCAGCAGATCGATCAGCCACGCCGCCGCCTCCAGCACCGCTACCCGCTGCGCGAGTCGACCGCGGCGGAACACATCATTGAGCAATTTGAGCGCACGATTATAGGCGGGATGCCTACGTGCCTCCGCGCCGAAAGTACCAAGCCGCGCCATCAGCTCGGCGCGGCGCGCTTCCAGCTCGTCGTAGCGCTGGCGGAAATTCTTGCGCGTGGGTGCGCTAGGCTGACGCGTGGGCATGGCTCGCATTAACGATGGTGACATCGGATTTCCACCGATAAGCCGCGGCGAATGGCGCGATCCAGCGGTAATAAGGAAGCCGATGCAATTAATGTTACCTCAGGATTGCCCGCCGCCCAATAAAACATCCGTATAAAATGCACTCGAATTTTGTCGCTGCATCATCGGAGCGAGCGTTATGAACTCCAAGGCCTATCTGCTTGCCGCAGTTGTTCTCTGCGCGGCTCCTGCGGGCGCCGACGCCCATTGCTGGCGCGCGCCGCACTATTGGGGTCCGCTCGTCCAGAAGATCGGATCGGTCGAAGTCGCGCCCAATGTTTATGTGATCGACGATCTCACGCCCTATCCTTATCTTGGCCCGCGCGCCCACCGCTTTGCGCGGTGGCATCATCGGCATCGGCGCTGTTTGCGCTAAACGGGCAGAGTTTGGGGGACCGAGCGGCGGGCATGGCCCGCCGTTTTCGTTTATCCGTCGCTCCGACGAGCAAGCTGGCGACTCGCGATATAGAGCGACAGCGCCGCCGCGTTCGAGACGTTTAGGCTCTTGATCGAGCCGGGCAGTTCGATGCGCGCGACGACGTCGCAGGTTGCCTTGGTCAATTGCCGCAGGCCCTTGCCTTCGGCCCCGAGCACCAGCGCGACCGCTGGCCAGAGCACAACGTCGGCGAGATCAACCTCGCCTGAACTGTCCAGCCCGACGAGTTGGAAGCCGCGCGCGCGCAATGCATCCATGGCGCGGGCAAGATTCTGCACGGCAACAAGCGGCACCAGTTCGAGCGCGCCGGAAGCAGCTTTGGCTAGTGCACCGGTTGCCTCCGGCGAGTGCCGCGCTGTGGTGACAATGGCGCGCGCCGCGAAAGCTGCAGCCGAGCGCAAAATGGCGCCGGCATTGTGAGGGTCAGTGATCTGATCGAGCACCAGAATCAGTCCGGCAGGCTCAAGCTGCTCGATGGTCGGCGCGGCAAGCGGCTCGGCCTCGGCCAAGAGTCCTTGATGGACGGCGTCAGGGCCGAGTCGCGCATCAATGACGTCGGGCCGTACAAGCTCCGCCGCAAAGGGCAGCGCCACTCCGTCGTCGGCGAGCCGCCGGGCGGCGTTTTCCGTCGCCCAAAGCTTGAGGATGCGGCGCGCCGGATTTTCCAGCGCTGCCTTGACTGTGTGCCAGCCGTATAGGATCGCCGGTCCATCGGGGCTGAGCGGGAGAGGGCGTGGGCGCCCGCGCGCAAATCGTGGCCGCGCCTTGCGCGGCCGGTGGTCAGCACGAGCGCCGTGCCAAGGTTTGCGAGCCATGCCGGTTCATCTCATGCGGCCAAGGCTTTAGCAAACGGCGCTGCTCCATTGACTTCACGGGGGCGGGTGACCATAAAACCGGCAAATCCCAACAGGCGCGTTATCGTTTGTGAGATTGCGACCGCGCGCCTTTGTAGGGGAGAGTGTCCCGAGCGGCAAAGGGGGCGGACTGTAAATCCGCTGGCTTACGCCTTCGTAGGTTCGAGTCCTACCTCTCCCACCAGCCTTCGCGCTCCGCGCTTCGCAGGATTTGCAGCCTTGCCGGGGCGAAGCAGGATGCCCTCCGGAGCCTTGGCGGAGGAGGGCTGCCGGAATGCGCTACATCTATTTGCTTCAGAGCGAGAGGGTCGAGGCACAACGTTACCTGGGCGTCACATCTGACCTAAAGCAGCGCTTGGCTGGTCATAACGCGGGTAAGTCTCCGCATACTTCGAAGTTTATTCCCTGGGTAGGTGTCATCGGGCTAATCCGTGGTCAAGCGCCTCTGAATCCACTAAATGAACGCCACGGCGCGGGTGTAGCTCAATGGTAGAGCAACAGCCTTCCAAGCTGATGACGAGGGTTCGATTCCCTTCACCCGCTCCAACCTTCGCGGCTGCGGCGTATCGGTTGGCAGGCCAACCTTGATCGCGAAGGTTGCCCGCCGAAGCCTTGGCGAAGGCGGGCTGGTTTTGCAAAATCGGCGTTCCCAAAACTCGCTAACTCGACAGACCGACCGTCCAGCTCACGAGCTCCGTTGCAGCTTTGGAAAACGCCGCGTCTAGCGCGGCAACCGCATCGCCCGCGTCGGCGCTCTTCGCCGGCACCGCGGCGCTGAAGGTATGCGCGCCGACCACGTCGCCTTTGTCATCGAGCAGCCGCGCGGACAATTCGACGACGGCCGTCGGCGTCGGCGCAAGCGAGATCTGGAAATCGCGGATGCCGAGCTCGAGCCGATATTGCGCGGCGAGTTGCTCGATAGACCGGCTCGCCGGCTGATGCGCATTTTCGAAGCTCTGCACAATCCGCGCTTGCACCAGCTTCGGCAAATTATCGGCCCATTGCGCGTCGGCAATGTTGCTGTAGGTGCCCGAGGTCGCGCGCATAATGATGCGCTGGCTATCGAACAGCAGAATGGCATTTGGCTCGGAAACCACCAGCTGTCCCTTGATGGTCTTATCGAGCGAGGGGAACGCCGCCGGCGCCGTCAAATCGTAGACGGCGGGCGGCTTCTTCTCCGGGCCGGCGCCGGTCAGCCGCTCCAAGCCAGCGATCACGTCCTCCAGCCGTTTGCTGTTGCGCCCGAGCATGTCGGCGAACGTGCTGATGCCCGTGATCGCGGTGTGTAGCGGCTTGGCGTTTTCGGCGAGGATGTCGTCGAGGTTATACAGCGTCGTTCGCGCAGCATCGGCCAGGCTCTGGCCGACATCGGGGCCAGCGATAAGGACCGGCGGCCCTTTGTCGGTCGCGGGCAAAGGTGGAGCCTCGATGCTGCCGCCTTTGAGCATCAATGCGGGCGCGCCCGTGAATCCCTGGTAGGTCACATCGACCTTCGTATCGGCGCGAACCGGGGTCGCTGGATCGACGGCGATCGAGGCAATGAGGCGTCTTGGATCGCGCGGGTCAAGGGAGAGGTCGGTAATAGCGCCGACGCGAATGCCGTTGAACAGCACGTTCGAGCCGACCGCGAGGCCGGCCACCGGCTGCTCGAACTGAATCTGGAACACCGTGCGCTGGCCGAAGCCGGTGTTCTTGATCCAGTAGACGAACGCGAACATGGCAAAGATGAAGACCAGCGTGAGGCTGCCGATCAGGACGTAGCGGGCGCGCGTCTCCATGATGTCCTCTTGATCGCCCCGACAACCCCGGGCTCCCAAGCGTGAAAGGTATATTTTTATTTTCAATTCTCGGCGGCCAGATGGCTCTGATCTAGAACAAATCGGTGCTCAGCCAACAAGCTTTGACGGCCGGGAATACCGCCGCGGCCCTAAAAAGCGGCGCAAACCTGGCTTCCAACGGCCTTGCAGCCGCCCCGTGTATAATGCATGACATCGCCGCGGCGGGCCCTTATGGTCCGCCGCATCCGCTTTCCGGAGGAGTGTAGCTCAATGGCTAGAGCACCGGTCTCCAAAACCGGGGGTTGGGGGTTCGAGTCCCTCCACTCCTGCCAGGCGGTGGCCACCGACTGTCGCCGGTGTCTGGTTGCGTCTTAAGGGCGTGCGTTGAATGTCGACCGATCGCTACGCGGTCACGCTCGCCGTCGACCGCGGCCAGTTTGCGCCTGCGGTGTTCACCGCGCATTCGGTATTGAGCCGCGCTGCGAAACATCCGTTCGACCTCGTCATTGGTGCGCCGCGCAACAAGATTCCCGCTTCATGGATCGACTACGCGCAACGCGAAGTCGGCGTGCGGGTGGTCGAGATAGACTTCGAGCGCCATCTTTCGTTTGGCCAGAGCATCAATCGGTATCCGCCGTCGGCATTATACCGATATGCCTTCAACGAAATTCTCGAACGCGCCTATCAAAAGGTGATTTTCCTGGACGCCGACATTCGTGTCGTCGGCGACATCTCGACGTTGTTCGGGCTCGACCTCGAGGGCCAAGCGTTCGCGGCCGTTCCTGATGTCGTCATCCAGTCCGACGCGGTCGGGCAGTGGCGCGATTATCTCGCCGGCCTCGGTCTTGATCCCAGCATCAGCTACGCCAACACCGGCGTTCTGGTCATCGATCCGGCGCGCTGGGAAAAAGAGGACCTGAGCGGGCGTGTTATGCGCTACGTCAGCCAGCACGCGGCTGCCTGCTTTCTAGCGGACCAAAGCGCGGTCAACGCGCTTGTGCGCGGCGAATTCACCAAGCTGTCGCCGATCTGGAACATGCTGGGTGTGCTGTGGTTCCGCTCGGACGTTGACGAACTGCTTAGTCCGGCGGTGTTCCATTATTCCGGCTCGTCCAAGCCCTGGCGGCCACTGACTTGGCCTCATGACCGCGCGGTCAGCGACCTTTATCGCGATTTTTTTCGCCTGACGCCCTGGTCGAGCACTGTGAGTTGGTCGGGATCCGCCGCCGAGTGGCGCGGTTTCTTCAGAGCGCGCTACCGCGCCGGGCTTCGACGCCTGCGCGGCGAGGGTGCCTCGACGGCGCGTTCATCGCGAACGATGTTGAAATTCCGCGAGCATCTCAAGACTATGCCCTTCGCCGATGTCCGGCAGGGCCTCGCGGTGTGGCGGCCTGACGGCTTATTGCATGCGCGTGATGGATTGAGATGACAATGCCTCTTGAGCAGCAGGTTCTGGTGACCGGCGGGTCGGGCTTTCTCGGCTCGCATCTCTGCGAGCGACTGCTCGCGACCGGCGCCACGGTTGTGTGCGTCGACAACTTCTTCAGCAGCGCCCGAACCAACATCGAACACTTGCTCGACCACAAGCGGTTCGAGCTGATCCGCCACGACGTCACCTTTCCGTTCTACGTCGAGGTCGGACAAATCTACAATCTCGCTTGCCCGGCTTCGCCGGTGCACTACCAGCGCGACCCGGTGCAGACCACCAAGACCAGCGTGCACGGCGCTATCAACATGTTGGGGCTTGCCAAACGGGTGAAAGCGCGGGCGCTGCAAGCCTCGACATCCGAAGTCTACGGCGACCCCGCGGTTCATCCGCAGACCGAGGAGTACTGGGGCAATGTGAATCCGATCGGTCCGCGTTCTTGTTACGATGAAGGCAAGCGCTGTGCGGAAACCTTGTTCTTCGACTACTACCGGCAGCACCGGATGCCGATCAAAGTCGCGCGTATCTTCAACACCTACGGACCGCGCATGCATCCGAACGACGGCCGCGTCGTTTCCAACTTCATCGTGCAGGCGCTGCTTGGCCGCGAAATCGCGGTTTATGGCGACGGGCTGCAAACGCGCTCGTTCTGTTACGTGGACGACCTGATCGACGGCTTGATACGGCTGATGGCGACGCCCGATGACGTGACCGGGCCGATCAACCTCGGCAATCCGGAGGAGTTCACTATTCAGAATCTGGCGACCGAGGTGATCGAGCTCACCGGGTCGCGCTCGAAGATTGTGCGCCGTCCGATGCCGGAGGACGACCCGCGACAGCGCCGCCCGGATATTTCCAAAGCGCATGAACTCTTGGGATGGCGACCACAAACCCGCCTGCGGGACGGGCTCGTGCGCACTATCGACTATTTTCAGGGGTTGTTAAGGGATAATGCGGTCCGCGCGATGTTGGTCGGCAGCGAACCGGTGAACCCGGCTTAAGCTTTTGCTTCGCCAACGAAAACGCAAAATCCTTGACGCCACCCGGGGGCGGGGCTACTAGATCGCCATCGCTAGCGGCCCGGTAACGGACTTCCGCGGCGACCGTGCCCCCCAAAAAGGATAATTGCGGCTTCGTCCTCGACCTTGGGCGGGCGAACCACTATTTGGAAACGCGCATGGCGACGTCTCCGTTCAAATTCCTCCAGGAGGTGCGTGAGGAAACCCGCAAGGTGACCTGGCCGTCGCGCCGGGAAACTGCGATCACCACCGCCATGGTGTTCGTCATGGTCGCCATCGCCTCTGTGTTCTTCCTGGTTGCCGATCAACTCATCCGCATCGCCGTCACCTTCGTGCTCGGCATCGCGGGCTAACAAGTTAAACAACGATGAGCGATACAGCTGTCACCACCACGACCCGGCCGAAGCGCTGGTACATCGTGCACGCCTATTCGAACTTCGAGAACAAGGTCGCCGACTCGATTCGCGAGCAGGCTAAGCAGCGCGGCCTTGCCGACCATTTCGAAGAGATCATGGTGCCGAAGGAGAAGGTGACCGAGGTGCGTCGCGGCCGCAAGGTCGAGGCCGAGCGCAAATTCTTCCCGGGCTACGTGCTGGTGAAGATGGACCTCACCGACGAGGTCTATCACCTGATCAAGAACACGCCTAAGGTCACCGGCTTCCTCGGCACCGACAAGAAACCGATGCCGATCTCGGAAGCGGAGGCCTCCCGCATCCTACAGCAGGTGCAGGAGGGCGTTGAGCGGCCGAAGCCGTCAATTTCGTTCGAGATCGGCGAGCAGGTGCGCGTCTCCGATGGGCCGTTCGCCTCCTTCAATGGCACGGTCGAGGAAGTGGACGAGGCGCGTTCGCGCGTGAAGGTCGCGGTGTCGATCTTCGGCCGCGCCACCCCGGTCGAGCTCGAGTTCGGGCAGGTCGAAAAGCTGTAATGTTCGAGCGGGCGGTAGCGCGTGTCGCCGGCGCCTATGCCCTGCGCGCCTATCTTCCAGCCTCTCAGTTCGCCCGTTCGCTGCGCGAGGGGCTGCGCCGCTTGCGCGGTAAAGCCGGTGCTCCGGCAACGCGGCTGCCGCAGGCGCCCTGGTGGCAGCTGCTCGACGGCCATCCGATCGAGCTTGCGGAAACCGTCAAGAGCGACGGCAATGTGCGCCTATCGGAACTCGCGCTTCTGGGGCTTGCCGCGCGCGACGTCGCGCTCGGCAGCGAGATCATCGAGATCGGCACGTTCGACGGCCGCACCGCCTTGAATCTCGCGATCAACGCGCCACGCGGCGTGTCAATCGCCACGCTCGACCTGCCCGCCCATCAACGCCCCGCGCTCGCGATTGAACAATCGGAGCGGCAATATGTCGACAAGCCTGAGCCCGGTGCGCGCCTGCGCGACTGTGATGACGTCTGGCGGGAGGCCGCTAGTCGTGTCGTGCAGTTGCGCGGCGATTCCGCCACTTTCGATTGGTCGGCACATCTCGGCCGCGCAGGGCTGGTCTTTGTCGACGGCTCGCATGCTTATGACTATGCCAAGACGGATTCGGAAACCGCCATGCGGCTGGTCGCGCCGGGCGGCATCGTGCTGTGGCACGATTACGGGGTCTGGCCGGGAGTGGCCCGGGCGCTCGAGGAACTTGAAGGCGCGCGGCACCTTGGTCTGATCAATATCCGCGGCACCAGCCTGGTGTTCTGGCAAGCTGGACAGGGCTAGCGAGACCCACTACATCTCGCCGCGGCCAAATGGCCCGTACAGAGACGTGGGAGGTGAGGCGGCCGCCAACCGTCGAGATCCGCACCACTCAGGAGTAAGAAATGGCAAAGAAAGTCACCGGATTCCTCAAATTGCAGGTGCCCGCGGGCGCCGCCAATCCGTCGCCGCCGATCGGGCCGGCGCTCGGCCAGCGCGGCCTCAACATCATGGAGTTCTGCAAGGCGTTCAACGCGCAGACCCAGAAGATGGAGAAGGGCATCCCCATCCCGGTCATCATCACCACCTATCAGGACCGCTCCTTCACCTTCGAGATGAAGACGCCGCCGGTGTCTTATTTCCTCAAGAAGGCGGCCAAGCTCGAGAGCGGCTCGAAGACGCCGGGCCGCGATCCGGCCGGCACCGTGACCAAGGCGCAGGTCAAGGAAATCGCCGAGCAGAAGATGAAGGATTTGAACTGCAGCACGGTCGAGGCGGCGATGAAGATGGTTGAAGGCTCCGCCCGCTCCATGGGCATCGCGGTGGCGGAGTAACGGACATGGCACTCGGAAAACGCACGACCGCCGCGCGCGAAGGCATCGACCGCAACAAGAGCTATCCGGTCGCGGAAGCGGTCAAGCTGGTGAAGGAGCGCGCCAAGGCCAAGTTCGACGAGACGATCGAGATCGCGATGAATCTCGGCGTCGATCCCAAGCACGCCGACCAGATGGTGCGCGGCGTCGTCAACCTGCCCAACGGCACCGGGCGCACGGTGCGCGTCGGCGTGTTCGCCCGCGGTGCCAAGGCCGAGGAGGCGAAAGCCGCCGGTGCCGACGTGGTCGGCGCCGAGGACCTGGTCGAGAAGGTCAATGGCGGCCAGATCGACTTCGACCGCTGCATCGCCACCCCCGACATGATGGGCCTGGTCGGCCGCCTCGGTAAGGTGCTGGGGCCCCGGGGCATGATGCCGAACCCGCGCGTCGGCACCGTCACCATGGACATCGCCAACGCCGTGAAGGGCGCCAAGGGCGGCTCGGTCGAGTTTCGCGTCGAGAAAGCCGGCATCGTGCAAGCTGGCGTTGGCAAGGCGTCGTTCTCGGAGGAGAAGCTGGTCGAGAACATCAAGGCCTTCGCCGACGCGGTGCAAAAAGCAAAGCCGGCGGGTGCCAAAGGCCACTACATCAACCGCGTCGCGGTATCGTCGACCATGGGCCCAGGCGTGAAAGTCGATATTCCCAGCCTATTTGTCTCCGGAACCGCGCATTGAGGGCTTTTTTGGCGGGGATTTCGCTGAAAAAGCCCTTGGCAAACCGCGTCGAAAGGTCTAAATCACCGCCACTGGGCGTGCCGACCCGTTTGTCGGCGCGCCTTTGTGCGTCCTTACAATTCAACAGCGAGCCAGCGACCACCTTTTGGACATCCCAGCGGGACATCTGAAAGGAAGGAAGGGCTCGTTTCGACCTGTAATGACGTGCGGCCGGTCGTGAAGGACCGGCCACCTGTCCGAGACTGCCGGCGCCGAGGCTTTCGAGCCGAAGCTTAATCCGCAAGGGCCAGCATAGACGGGGATCAGATCCAGTTTGCGCAGTCGATGACACTGCGCCGAGTTGGTTCGAACCTCGGAGACTCGAGCGGCTGGCCGCATCGAGGGGCAGGCTTCAAGGCGTCGTCCTGCCCGGTTCGCTTCGCGCGAAGTGGTTGGGCGGACGGCTGGTAGCAACCCGGCGGTTCCGCCTCCCAGCGAGGCAGGCCGTCAAACCGGAAAGAGCTTGCAGTGGATCGAGCGGCTAAGCAGGAGTCCATCACCGAGCTGAGCGGGGTCTTCAAGGCCTCGAACGTGGTGGTGGTGGCTCACTATTCCGGCCTCACCGTTGCCCAGATGCAGACGCTGCGCAAGCAGATGAAGCAGGCGGGCGCCGCGGTGAAGGTCGCTAAGAACCGTCTCGCCAAGATCGCGCTCAAGGACACCGATGCCGCCACCGTCGCGCCCCTGCTGAAGGGGCCGACCGTGCTCGCCTTCTCGGGCGATCCAGTGGCGGCGCCGAAGGTGGCCGTCGACTTTGCCAAGGCGAACGAAGCTTTCGTCATTCTCGGCGGGTCGATGGGCAAGACGGCACTGGATGTGAACGGCGTGAAGGCTTTGGCCTCGTTGCCGTCGTTGGATGAATTACGGGGCAAGATCGTCGGCCTGCTCCAGGCCCCGGCGACCAAGCTTGCGCAACTCGCCAATGCGCCCGCCGCGAAAGTGGCGCGCGTCGTCCAGGCTTATGCCTCCAAAGGCGCGGCGGCCTGACGGCTCAAAACCCGATCTCTGGTTCGAACCGATAAAGGAAATGAACAATGGCTGACTTGCAGAAGATCGTAGACGAATTGTCGAGCCTCACCGTGCTCGAAGCGGCGGACCTCGCCAAGATGCTGGAAGAGAAGTGGGGCGTCTCGGCGGCCGCCGCGGTTGCGGTGGCGGCGGGTCCGGCGGGTGCCGCCGGCGGCGCGGCTCCGGCCGAGGAGAAGACCGAGTTTACCGTCGTGCTGGCGGCTGCCGGCGACAAGAAAATCGAGGTCATCAAGGAGGTCCGCGCCATCACCGGGCTCGGCCTGAAAGAGGCCAAGGACCTGGTCGAGGGCGCCCCCAAGACCGTCAAAGAGGCGGTTGCCAAGGACGAAGCCAACAAGATCAAGGCCCAGCTCGAGAAAGTTGGCGCCAAGGTTGAGCTTAAGTAGGCGAATACATAAGTAAGCGAAGCCCCCGAGCGCCGGGTGCCCGGGGGCTTCGGACAGGACAAATGCGGTAGCCGGTTATGCCGGCAGAGGCGTTCGTGAACGGCGGCACACTGCTCACGGTGACATGTAGAGCGTATGGCGGTTCGGCGCTGACCCGAATCGCATAGGTACGGACAGTTCCGGCGCCTGTCCGGATGGCCGCGATGATGGCGGCGGTCCGGAGAGGCGCCCGCGCTGCCCCTCAAATCGAATCGAGAGAAAGAGAACGATGGCGCAGACGTTTATCGGTCGCAAGCGCGTAAGGAAGTTTTTCGGGTCAATTCAGGAAGTGGCGGAGATGCCGAACCTCATCGAGGTTCAGAAGGCGTCCTACGACCAATTCCTGCTGGTGCAGGAGCCCGTCGGCGGGCGTCCGGACGAGGGCTTGCAGGCCGTCTTCCGCTCAGTGTTCCCGATCTCCGACTTCTCCAATTCCTCGCAGCTTGAATTCGTCAAATACGAATTCGAGCCGCCCAAATACGACGTCGACGAGTGTCGCCAGCGCGGTATGACCTATGCCGCCCCGCTCAAAGTAACGCTGCGGTTGATCGTGTTCGACATCGACGAGGAAACCGGTGCGCGCTCGGTCAAGGACATCAAGGAGCAGGATGTCTACATGGGCGATATCCCGCTCATGACCAATAACGGCACCTTCATCGTCAACGGCACCGAACGCGTCATCGTCTCGCAGATGCACCGCTCGCCCGGCGTGTTCTTCGACCACGACAAGGGCAAGACGCATTCGAGCGGCAAGCTGCTGTTCGCCGCCCGCATCATTCCCTATCGCGGCTCCTGGCTCGATATCGAGTTCGACGCCAAGGACATCGTCTATGCCCGCATCGATCGCCGCCGCAAGATTCCGGTGACGTCGCTGCTTTACGCGCTCGGCCTCGACGGCGAAGACATCCTGTCGACCTTCTACAAGCACGTCACCTACAAGCGCGCGAAGGACGGCTGGCGTGTGCCGTTCGATGCCAACCGGCTCAAGGGCTACAAGGCGGTCAATGATCTGGTCGATGCTGACACCGGCCGCGTGGTGGTTGAGGCCGGCAAAAAGATCACTGTGCGCCAAGCGCGCCAACTCGCCGAGAAAGGCCTAAAAGCCCTGCGCATGACCGACGAGGAGCTGATCGGCCATTACGTCGCCGAAGACCTCGTCAATGCGAAGACCGGCGAAATCTACATGGAGGCCGGCGAGGAAATTACGGAGAAGAACCTCAAGGTTCTGATCGAGGCCGGCTACAAGGAGCTGCCGCTGCTCGACATCGACCACGTCAATGTCGGCGCCTATATCCGCAACACCCTCGCCGTCGACAAGAACATGACCCGCGAGGACGCGCTGTTCGACATCTACCGTGTCATGCGTCCGGGCGAGCCGCCGACCGTCGAGACGGCGGAGGCCATGTTCCGCTCGCTGTTCTTCGATGCGGAGCGTTACGACCTGTCGGCGGTTGGCCGCGTGAAAATGAACATGCGGCTCGACCTCGACGCGCCCGACACCATGCGCGTGTTGCGCAAGGAAGACGTCATTGCGGTCATCAAGACGCTGGTCGACCTGCGCGACGGTCGCGGCGAGATCGACGACATCGACCATCTCGGCAACCGCCGGGTACGCTCGGTCGGCGAGCTGATGGAAAACCAGTACCGCATTGGCCTCCTGCGCATGGAGCGCGCGATCAAGGAGCGCATGTCGAGCGTCGATATTGACACCGTCATGCCGCAGGACCTGATCAACGCCAAGCCGGCGGCCGCCGCGGTGCGCGAGTTCTTCGGCTCTTCGCAGCTCTCGCAGTTCATGGACCAGACCAACCCGCTGTCGGAGATCACCCACAAGCGACGCCTGTCGGCGCTTGGTCCGGGTGGGTTGACGCGCGAGCGCGCCGGCTTCGAGGTGCGCGACGTGCACCCGACGCATTACGGCCGCATCTGCCCGATCGAGACACCGGAAGGTCCGAATATCGGCCTCATCAACTCGCTCGCCACCTATGCGCGGGTGAACAAGTACGGCTTCGTTGAGACGCCCTATCGCAAGGTGAAGGACGGTCGCGTCACCGAGGAGGTCATCTACCTCTCGGCCATGGAGGAGAGCCGTTACGCGGTCGCGCAGGCGAACGCGCCGGTCGACAACCGCGGTCGGCTGACGGAAGACCTCGTTGTTTGCCGCCAGGCCGGCGACGTGCATCTGGTGCCGCGCGACAAGGTCGACTTCATGGACGTGTCGCCGAAGCAGCTCGTCTCTGTTGCCGCCGCGCTCATTCCCTTTCTGGAGAACGACGACGCCAACCGCGCGCTGATGGGCTCCAACATGCAACGCCAGGCGGTGCCGCTCGTGCGCGCCGAGGCGCCTTATGTCGGCACCGGCATGGAAGGCGTGGTCGCACGCGACTCGGGCGCCGCCATCGGGGCCCGCCGCACCGGCGTGGTCGATCAGGTCGACGCCACCCGTATCGTCATTCGCGCCACGGAAGAAACCGACCCGACCAAGCCCGGCGTCGATATCTATCGGCTGATGAAGTACCAGCGCTCGAACCAGAACACCTGCATCAATCAGCGCCCGCTGGTGAAAGTGGGCGATGCGGTGAAGAAGGGCGACATCATCGCCGATGGTCCTTCGACCGATCTCGGCGAGCTCGCGCTCGGCCGCAACGTGCTCGTCGCCTTCATGCCGTGGAACGGCTACAACTTCGAGGACTCGATCCTCTTGTCCGAACGGATCGTCAAGGACGACGTGTTCACGTCCATCCACATCGAGGAATTCGAGGTGATGGCGCGCGACACCAAGCTCGGCCCGGAGGAAATCACCCGCGACATCCCGAACGTTTCGGAAGAGGCGCTGAAAAACCTCGACGAGGCAGGCATCGTCTATATCGGCGCCGAGGTGCACGCCGGCGACATTCTGGTGGGCAAGATCACGCCCAAGGGCGAGAGCCCGATGACGCCGGAAGAGAAGCTGTTGCGCGCGATCTTCGGCGAGAAGGCCTCCGATGTGCGCGACACCTCGTTGCGCGTGCCGCCGGGCGTCCAGGGCACCGTCGTCGAGGTGCGCGTGTTCAACCGCCACGGTGTCGAGAAGGACGAGCGCGCGCTCGCCATCGAGCGTGAGGAGATCGAACGCCTCGCCAAGGACCGCGACGACGAGCAGGCGATCCTCGACCGCAACGTCTATGGCCGCCTGGCCGAGCTGCTCGAGGGCCGCCAAGGCATCGCCGGTCCGAAGGGCTTCAAGAAGGACTCGAAGATCACCAAAGCGGTACTCGACGAATATCCGCGCTCGCAGTGGTGGCAGTTCGCTTCGCCCAACGACAAGCTGATGGCCGAGATCGAGGCCATCCGCAAACAGTACGACGAGTCGAAGAAGCTCTTGGAGCAGCGCTTCCTCGACAAGGTCGAGAAGCTGCAGCGTGGCGACGAATTACCGCCCGGCGTGATGAAGATGGTCAAGGTCTTCGTCGCGGTGAAGCGCAAGATCCAACCCGGCGACAAGATGGCCGGCCGGCACGGTAACAAGGGCGTGGTGTCCAAGATCGTGCCGCTCGAGGACATGCCGTTCCTCGCCGACGGTCAGCCGGTCGACATCGTGCTCAACCCGCTGGGCGTGCCGAGCCGCATGAATGTCGGGCAGATCCTGGAGACGCATCTCGGTTGGGCCTGCGCCGGCCTCGGCCTCAAGATCGGCCAGGCGGTGGAAGCCTACAACAACAAACACGACGTACGTCCCTTGAAAGACATGCTGAAGAAGGTCTATGGCGACGAGGAAACCATCAAGTCCTTGAACGAGGACGAGCTGGTCGAGCTCGGCCATAACCTGGCACACGGCGTGCCGATCGCGACGCCGGTGTTCGACGGGGCCAAGGAGGCGGATATCGAGAAGATGCTCGATCTCGCCGGACTCGATCACTCGGGGCAGGTGACCGTCTATGACGGGCGCACCGGCGAGCCGTTCGACCGCAAGGTCACCGTCGGCTTCATCTACATGCTGAAGTTGCACCACCTGGTGGACGACAAGATCCACGCCCGTTCGATCGGCCCGTATTCGCTGGTCACCCAACAGCCGCTCGGCGGCAAGGCGCAGTTCGGCGGCCAGCGCTTCGGCGAAATGGAAGTGTGGGCGCTGGAAGCCTACGGCGCCGCCTATACGTTGCAGGAAATGCTCACCGTGAAGTCGGACGACGTCGCCGGCCGTACCAAGGTGTACGAGGCGATCGTGCGCGGCGACGACACCTTCGAGGCGGGCATTCCGGAAAGCTTCAACGTGCTGGTCAAGGAAATGCGCTCGCTCGGCCTCAACGTCGACCTGCACAATTCCAAGCAGCAGCGGCAGGGCCCCGAGGCGACGGCGGAAGCGGCCGAATAAGACGAGCGTCAGGGCCGGGCTCCGAGCGAGCCCGGCCGGTCACGCAAGCGGATAGATAGCGGAAAAGCGGCCGGTGACATGCCGGCATAGCGGAGAATGCGATGAACCAAGAGATCATGAATCTTTTCAGCCCGCAGGTGCCGGCTCAGGTCTTCGACCAGATCCGGATTTCGATTGCGAGCCCGGAAAAGATTATGTCGTGGTCCTACGGCGAGATCAAAAAGCCGGAAACGATCAATTATCGGACTTTCAAGCCCGAACGCGACGGCCTGTTCTGCGCGCGCATCTTCGGGCCGATCAAGGACTACGAGTGCTTGTGCGGCAAGTACAAGCGCATGAAGTACAAGGGCATCATCTGCGAGAAGTGCTCGGTCGAGGTGACGCTTTCCCGCGTGCGGCGCGAGCGCATGGGTCATATCGAACTCGCTGCGCCGGTCGCGCATATCTGGTTCTTGAAGTCGCTGCCGAGCCGTATCGGCCTCTTGCTCGACATGACGCTGAAGGATCTCGAGCGCATTCTCTACTTCGAGTACTACGTCGTGCTCGAGGCCGGCATGACCGACCTCAAGCAGTATCAGCTTTTGAGCGAAGAGGAGTATTTGCAGGCGCAGGAGCGGCTCGGCGCCGACACCTTCACCGCCAAGATCGGCGCGGAAGCGATCCGCGACATGCTGATGGCGCTCGATCTCAACGCGCTACAGACGCAGCTGCGCACCGAGCTTGCCGAGTCCGATTCGGACATCAAGAAAAAGAAGATCGCTAAGCGGCTGAAGCTGATCGAGGCCTTCATCGCCTCCGGCAACAAGCCGGAGTGGATGATCCTCACCGTCGTTCCGGTCATCCCGCCCGATCTGCGGCCCCTGGTGCCGCTCGACGGCGGCCGCTTCGCCACGTCGGACTTGAACGACCTCTATCGCCGCGTCATCAACCGCAACAACCGTCTGAAGCGGCTGATCGAGCTGCGCGCGCCGGACATCATCATCCGCAACGAAAAGCGCATGCTGCAGGAGGCGGTCGACGCGCTGTTCGACAACGGCCGCCGCGGCCGCGTCATCACCGGCGCCAACAAGCGGCCGCTAAAGTCGCTCGCCGACATGCTCAAGGGCAAGCAGGGCCGCTTCCGGCAAAATCTGCTCGGCAAGCGCGTCGATTATTCCGGCCGCTCGGTGATCGTGGTCGGCCCCGAGCTCAAGCTGCACCAGTGCGGGCTGCCGAAGAAGATGGCGCTCGAACTGTTCAAGCCTTTCATCTATTCGCGGCTCGACGCCAAGGGCCTCTCCACCACCGTGAAGCAGGCGAAGAAGCTCGTCGAAAAGGAAAAGCCGGAGGTCTGGGACATCCTCGACGAGGTGATCCGCGAGCATCCGGTGCTGTTAAACCGTGCGCCAACCTTGCACCGCCTCGGCATCCAGGCCTTCGAGCCGGTGCTGATCGAGGGCAAGGCGATTCAGCTGCATCCGCTCGTCTGCGCCGCCTTCAACGCCGACTTCGACGGCGATCAGATGGCGGTGCACGTGCCGCTGTCGCTGGAAGCGCAGCTCGAGGCCCGCGTGCTGATGATGTCGACCAACAACATCCTGCACCCAGCCAACGGCTCGCCGATCATCGTGCCGTCGCAGGACATCGTGCTCGGGCTCTACTACCTTTCCCTCATGCGCGAGGGCGGGCCGGGCGAGGGCAAAGTGTTCTCGAATATGGCCGAGATCGACCATGCGCTGAACGTCAAGGCGATCGACCTGCACAGCAAGATCAAGTACCGCTGGGAGGGCATCGGCCCCGACGGCAAGCCCATGCGCAAGCTCTACGACACGACGCCGGGCCGCGTCGTGCTCGGCAGCGTCTTGCCGCAGAGCGCCAAGATCCAGTTCGACATCGTCAACCGCTTGATGACCAAGCGCGAGATCTCGTCGATGATCGACACCGTCTACCGCCATTGCGGGCAGAAGGAGACGGTCATCTTCTGCGATCGCATCATGGCGCTCGGCTTCCACCACGCCTTCAAGGCAGGCATCTCGTTCGGCAAGGACGACATGGTGGTACCAGAGTCGAAGTGGAAGATCGTCGAAAAGACGCGTGAGCTCGCCAAGGAGTTCGAGCAGCAATACAACGACGGCCTCATCACGCAAGGCGAGAAGTACAACAAGGTGGTCGATGCTTGGTCGAAATGCACCGAAACCATCGCCGACGAGATGATGCGCGAGATCTCGGCCGCCAAGAAGGATACGAGCGGCCGCGAACAGCAGGTCAACTCGATCTATATGATGGCGCATTCCGGTGCGCGCGGCTCGCCGGCGCAGATGCGTCAGCTCGCCGGCATGCGCGGTCTGATGGCCAAGCCCTCGGGCGAGATCATCGAGAGCCCGATCATCTCCAACTTCAAGGAAGGCCTGTCGGTGATGGAGTACTTCAACTCCACTCACGGCGCCCGCAAAGGCCTCGCCGACACCGCTTTGAAGACGGCGAACTCGGGTTACCTGACGCGCCGGCTGGTCGACGTCGCGCAGGACTGCATCATTACCGAGGAGGACTGCGGCACCAAGGCGGGCATCAAAGTGCGGGCGATCATCGATGCCGGTACCGTGGTGGCCTCGCTCGCCTCGCGCATCCTCGGCCGCACGACCGCCGAGGACGTCAAGGATCCCTCGTCCAGCAAGACGCTGGTCAAGCGCGGCACGCTGCTCGAGGAAACGCAAGTCGAGCAAATCAGCACTGCGAGCGTGCAGGAATTGCGCATCCGCTCGGTCTTGACCTGCGAGTCGAAAAACGGAGTGTGCGCGGCTTGCTACGGACGCGATCTTGCGCGCGGCACCCCGGTTAATATGGGTGAGGCGGTGGGCGTCATCGCCGCCCAGTCGATCGGCGAGCCGGGCACCCAGCTCACCATGCGCACCTTCCACATCGGCGGCGCCGCGCAGATCTCCGAACAATCGTTCATCGAGTCGAATTTCGATGGCACGATCAAGTTCAAAAGCAAGAACGTGGCCGTGAACTCGGACAACGAAACAGTGGCCATGGTGCGCAACATGGTGGTGGCCGTGGTCGACGCCGACGGCACAGAGCGCGCGCATCACCGCATCCCGTACGGCGCGCGGTTGCGCGTCGCCGATGGCGACGTCATCAAGCGCGGCCAGCGTATCGCTGAGTGGGATCCCTACACCCGGCCGATTCTCACCGAGGTGGAGGGCGAGATCGACTTCGAAGACCTGGTAGACGGCATCTCGATGTCGGAGCAACTCGACGAGTCGACCGGCATCGCCAAGCGCGTGGTCATCGATTGGCGCACCGGCTCCTCGCGCAACCAGCAGGAGCTGCGTCCCGCGATCGTGATCAAGTCCGGCGGCAAGATGCTTAAGCTCGCGCGCGGCGGCGATGCCCGCTATATCTTGGCGGTCGACGCCATTATCTCGGTCGATCCCGGCACCCACGTGAAGGCGGGCGACGTCATCGCGCGTATCCCGACCGAAAGCGCCAAGACACGCGACATCACCGGAGGTTTGCCGCGCGTGGCGGAGCTGTTCGAGGCGCGGCGGCCGAAGGAGGCGGCCATCATCGCCGAGATCGGCGGTACGGTGCGGTTCGGCCGTGACTACAAGAACAAGCGACGTATCACGATCGAGCCGGCCAACAAAAACGAAGAGCCGAAGGAGTACTTGATCCCGAAGGGCAAGCACATCCACCTGCAGGACGGCGACGTCATCGAAAAAGGCGACTATATCGTCGAAGGCAATCCAGCCCCGCACGACATCCTCGCTATCAAAGGCGTCGAGGAATTGGCCGCCTATCTCGTCAACGAGATCCAGGAGGTCTATCGACTGCAGGGCGTCAACATCAACGACAAGCACATCGAGGTGATCGTTCGCCAGATGCTGCAGAAGGTCGAGATCGACGACGCCGGCGAAACCGAGCTGCTGCAGGGCGAACAGATCGACAAGGTCGAGCTCGACGAAGTCAATGCGCGGGCTGCGGGAGAAGGCAAGAAGCCGGCGACCGGCCACCCCGTGCTGCTCGGCATCACCAAGGCGAGCCTGCAGACGCGCTCCTTCATCTCGGCGGCCTCGTTCCAGGAGACCACGCGCGTGCTCACCGAAGCCGCGGTCAACGGCAAGATCGACACGCTCGATGGCCTCAAGGAGAACGTCATCGTCGGCCGGCTCATTCCTGCCGGCACCGGAGCGATGATGAACGAGTTGCGCGAAGTCGCCACCAGGCGCGACGCCCTCATCCTCGAGGAGCGCGAAAAGGAAGCGGCTAAGGCCGCCGCGCAGCAGCCGAGTCAGGAGCAGCCGGCGCTGCCGGCTGCGGAATAGGCCCGCGCATCAGGCAATCGAAAAGGGCCGTCCGCAAGGCGGCCCTTTTTTCTTGTCGTGCGTTATCGTCGAAATATCGTCCTGAGCTTGCTGGCGCTGGAACTTGCATGACCAATCCTTGGTGGCAATCCGCCGTTCTCTATCAGATCTATCCGCGCTCGTTTCAGGACACCAATGGCGACGGCGTCGGCGACCTGCCCGGCATCGTCGCGCGGTTGCCGCACTTGACCGAGCTCGGTGTTGATGCGCTCTGGCTGTCGCCGATCTTTGCCTCGCCGATGGCCGATTTCGGCTACGACATATCCGACTACACCGCGGTCGATCCGCTGTTCGGTAGCATGAGAGATTTCGATGCGCTGCTGCGTGAGGCGCATGCGCGCGGCCTTAAAGTGATTCTCGATTTTGTGCCGAATCACAGTTCCGACCAGCATCCATGGTTTCGCGAGAGCCGGTCGTCCCGACACAACTCCAAACACGATTGGTATATCTGGCGCGATCCGGCGCCAGGCGGCGGGCCGCCCAACAATTGGCTGTCGGAATTCGGCGGTTCGGCGTGGGAGTTCGATGAGGGCGTCAACCAATATTACTACCACGCGTTCCTCAAAGAGCAGCCGGACCTCAACTGGCGCAACCCGCAGGTCGTCGCCGCCATGCATGAGGTCATGCGCTTCTGGTTCAGGCGCGGTGTCGACGGCTTCCGCCTCGATGCGGCCTGGCATCTGGTCAAAGATGGCCACTTCCGCGACAACCCCCCCAATCCGGATTTCCGAGATGGCGAGCCGCCGCACAGCGCGCTGCTGCCGATCCACACCGGCGATCTTCCGGAGACCCACGAGGCGCTGCGCGAGATGCGGCGCGTGGCCGACGAATTTCCGGATCGGCTCCTGATCGGCGAAGTCTACCTGCCCTTCGACAAGCTAATGGCCTATTACGGGCGCGATCTCACCGGCGTGCATCTGCCGTTCAATTTCGCGCTGCTGCGAGCGCCGTGGCAGGCGCGCGCCGTCGCGGCGCTGATCGATGAATACGAAGCGCTGCTGCCGAAGGGCGCCTGGCCCAACTGGGTGCTGGGCAATCACGATCGTCCACGCGTTATGGCGCGCGTTGGCGAAGCGCAGGCGCGCGTCGCCGCTATGCTGCTGCTGACACTGCGTGGTACGCCCACGCTTTATTACGGCGATGAGATCGGGTTGCCGCAGTCGGTCATACCGCCCGATCGAATCCAGGATCCGTTCGAGAAGAACGTGCCGGGCCTGGGGCTGGGCCGCGACGGCTGCCGCACACCGATGCAATGGGACGATTCTCCGCATGCTGGATTTTCGCGCGTGGAACCTTGGTTGCCGCTCACCGCCGATTTTGCGCTCCGCAATGTGCAACGCCAGCGCAGCGATCCGGCCTCGCTCTACAATCTCCATCGCCGCTTGATAGCTTGTCGCCGAGCTTATCCGGCGCTTGCTACCGGCAGCTACCGAGCCGTTGCTGCGGAGGGGGACGTCGTCGCCTATCTGCGGGAAAAGGACGGCGTGCGCTGCTTCGTTGCGCTCAACCTCGGTGCCGCGCCCGCTTCGCTGTCGATGCCGATGGGTTCGCGCGGCATGATTGTCGTCTCGACGCGGGGAGAGCGCGACGGCGAGGCGGTATCGGGCCGCGTTGAATTGCGTGGCAATGAGGGGCTTGTGGTCGCGTTCGCCTGACGCCGATCGCCGGTTTATTTCGCCGCCGCTAATTCCGGCGCGTGGCCTGTTGCGCGGATCGAATCGTCCCGGCGTTTGCGCGCAAGCGCGGCCTCGCCGCCGGCCGTTTCATGGTAAAGCGCCATCGCCTCGAACTCGTCCTGCCTGGGCGCCGCGATGGCGACGTCGCTATAGGTCCAGCGGTCGGGCGCGGCGAGCGCCTCATCGAGAATTTTCTTGAACCTACGATAGACGCCCCAATAGCCGCGCAACTTGCGCAGGGTTTCCCAGGCAAAGCGCGGATAGAACACGAGGGGATTCTCACGTTGCATACCGTAACGGCGATCACGGCGGAATTTGAGGCGGAAAGCCCCGCCTTCCAGCGGATGCACGCCTTCGTAGCGCAGCATCAGATAGAACCACAGGATGGTGGAAAGGGTGGTGCCCGGCCGCCCGATCTTGCAGGCGGCGGAACGGCGCAAAATCGTACGCACGTGCTCGGGCGTGTAGAAGGCGTCCCAGGCGGCGCGATAGGCGGTCTCCCACTCGGCGTCGCTCATCGTTCCGTGGTGTGAGACGCGGTGGTTGAGGTCGTATTTGTTCATGTCGGGATCCATCCAGACCCCGTTCTGGGTGAGGACTTTGTGATCTTCCGACCCGGGCAGCGGCGTCAGGAAGAAGAACTCCAGGATGTCGATCGATAGCTCGCGTTTGATGATCTCGATGTCGCGCAGGATCGAGGCCTTGGTATCAGCCGGGAAGCCGAGGATGTAGCCGGCATAGGTGATGGCGCCGTGATTGCGCCAAGCCTGCAGCATTTCGCGGTACTCGGTGATCTTGTTCTGCCGCTTCTTGGCGGCGATTAGATTGTCGGGGTTGATGTTCTCCAGCCCGATGAAGACGCGCCGCACCCCGGCGGCGGACGCCTTCTCGACGAAATTCGGGATCTTGTGGCAGAGCGTGTCGACCTGAATGGTGAAGCCGAGCTTGGGAAATTCGCTCTGACGCAGCGCGATCAAGCGGTCGAACAGAATCTCCCAGTCGCGGTTGCGGGCGAAATTGTCGTCGGTAATGAAGAAGCGATGGATGCCTTGCGCGGCGTTCTCGCGCACGATGCGCTCGAGGTCATCGGGGGTGCGGAAGCGGCTCTTGCGCCCCTGCACGTTAATGATCGTGCAGAACGAGCACTGGTAGGGGCAGCCGCGGCCGAGGTCGATTGAGGAAAGCGAGCCGGAAGTTCGCTTGACGTGCTTCTTCGGCAAGAATGGCGGCGGTTCGCCAGTCAGCGCCGGCAAGTCGTCCATATAGTTGTAGAGCGGCTTCAAATCGCCGCGATAGGCATCCTGCAGCACGTCGTCGAGGCGGCGCTCCTCGCATTCGCCGGCGAAGAACGAGATGCCCATCGCTTGCGCCGCGCGAACATCCTCCGGCAGCTCGGGCAGCATGGCGATGCAGCCGGAGACATGGAAGCCGCCGATGCAGACCGGCAGCCCGGCGGCAAGGAACCGCCGCGCCAAGTCGACCGCGCGCGGAAACTGATTCGATTGCACGCCGACAAGGCCGATCAGCGCGCGCCCGCCCTCGCGTCGGATCAGCTTGATGATCTTGTCCGGGCGCACCCGCCGGTTGGTCTCGTCGTAGGTGTGCAGGCGGATATCGACGCCCGGCCCAAGCACCTGGCGGCACCGGCAATCCTCGGCCAGCGCATTGAGGCAGGCGAGCGTGTTGGAGGGGATCGCCGAGCGCACCCACTGAATTGGATAGCCGGCGTCGTCGTAATGCGTCGGCTTGATCATCACAAAGTGAAAAAGATCGGAACCGGCGACCACGCGACCTCCGTCGACGAAACGCAAACGACATCCTAGCGGCCACACCCTAACAGATTTTGCCATTCCGGCACGGCAAATGGCGCCGGCCACGTGGCGTTGCTGCAAAGGTCGCGATTTTCCTAGCTTCCGCCTTGACTTGGCCGCACCCCGCCGATACATACCCCGCACTTTTCGGCAGGCGGTGAGCTTCGCTTGTTCGGAACGGCCGCCCGGTAACTCATTGATAGCGTTGCGTAATCTCAAGGTTCGCCGGAGCCCATGCCTCGACGGATGAAGCTCAAACGCTGCCACTGACAGCCGCTGTCAGATGATCGAGTGAATGGCCGCGCGGCCTTAACCCGCAACCGGCCGTCCGAACGGAAGAGCGCCCCCGCACGGCGACGCGGATGGCGCGATTTCGTTTTGCGCGTGGAAAAGGCGCGCAAAGAGTAATGCCGGGGCGTCAAGCCCGTAACGAATTGCGGACGAGGGGTCCGCGCAGATTGAGAGGGGCGAAAGCCCGGAGCGATTCCGGGCGTGAGCCTGAAACGAGGGTAGCGAAGGCCGATATGCCGACGATCAACCAGCTGATTGCCAAGCCGCGCGCGCCGCTCAAAGCGCGCAACACGGTGCCGGCGTTGCAGGCTTCCCCACAGAAGCGCGGCGTCTGCACGCGCGTCTACACCACCACGCCGAAGAAGCCGAATTCGGCGCTGCGCAAGGTGGCCAAGGTGCGCCTGACCAACGGCTTCGAAGTGATCGGTTATATCCCCGGCGAGGGCCATAACCTGCAGGAGCACTCGGTGGTGATGATCCGCGGCGGTCGCGTCAAGGATTTGCCGGGCGTGCGCTACCACATTTTGCGCGGCGTGCTCGACACGCAAGGGGTGAAGAACCGCAAGCAGCGCCGGTCGAAGTACGGCGCCAAGCGCCCGAAATAAGGATCGACCGTCATGTCCCGCCGTCACGCCGCCGAGAAGCGCGAGATCATCCCGGACCCGAAGTTCGGCAACGTCGTCGTGTCCAAATTCATGAACGCCATCATGTACGACGGCAAGAAATCGGTGGCCGAGCAGATCGTTTATGGCGCCCTCGACGCGATCGAAGGCAAGACCAAACAGAATCCACTCAGCGTGTTCCAGCAGGCGCTCGACAACGTGATGCCCTCGATCGAGGTGCGTTCACGCAGAGTCGGTGGCGCCACCTATCAGGTGCCGGTCGAAGTGCGCACCTCGCGCCGCCAAGCGCTCGGTATCCGTTGGATCATCGCGGCCGCGCGCGAGCGCAACGAAAAGACCATGACCGAACGGCTCTCGGCCGAGCTGCTCGATGCATCGAATAACCGGGGAAACGCCGTCAAGAAGCGCGAAGACACGCACAAAATGGCGGAAGCCAACCGCGCATTCTCGCATTACCGCTGGTGATGGCGACGAGATAAGGAACCGCAATGCCCCGCAGTCATAAAATCGAGGACTACCGCAATTTCGGCATCATGGCGCACATCGATGCCGGAAAGACGACGACGACCGAGCGGATCCTCTATTACACCGGCAAGACGCACAAAATCGGCGAGGTGCATGAAGGCGCCGCGACGATGGATTGGATGGAGCAGGAGCAGGAGCGCGGCATCACCATCACGTCGGCCGCGACCACCGCGTTTTGGCGCAACAAACGGCTCAACATCATCGACACGCCCGGCCACGTCGACTTCACCATCGAGGTGGAGCGCAGCTTGCGGGTGCTCGACGGCGCCGTCTGCGTGCTCGACTCCAACCAGGGCGTGGAACCGCAGACCGAGACGGTCTGGCGCCAGGGCGACAAGTACAAGGTGCCGCGCATCGTCTTCGCCAACAAGATGGACAAGATCGGCGCCGACTTCTTCAAGTGTCTCGATGACATCAAGACCCGCCTCGGCGCCAAGCCGGTGGCGATCCAGCTGCCGATCGGCGCGGAACAGAATTTCAAGGGCATTATCGACCTCGTGCGCATGAAAGGCGTCGTGTGGGAAGACGAGGCCCTCGGCGCCAAGTATCACGACGTCGACATCCCCGCCGACATGGCCGACGAGGCCAAGAAATATCGTGAGGCGATGGTGGAAGCCGCCGTCGAGCTCGACGACGACGCCATGACCGCCTATCTCGAGGGCAAGGAACCCGACGAGGCCACGCTACGCAAGCTGATCCGCAAGGCCGTGATTTCGGGTGCCTTCTTCCCCGTGCTGTGCGGCTCCGCTTTTAAGAACAAGGGCGTGCAGCCGCTGCTCGATGCGGTGGTCGACTATCTGCCGTCGCCGCTCGACGTGCCGCCGATCAAGGGCACCGACGACAAGGGCAACGAGGTGGTGCGCAAGGCCGACGACAACGAACCGTTCGCCGCGCTCGCCTTCAAGATCATGGACGATCCCTTCGTCGGCACCATCACCTTCTGTCGCATCTATTCCGGCGTCTTGCAGAGCGGCACCGGCGTCATCAACTCGACCAAGGACCGCAAGGAACGCATCGGCCGCATGCTGCTGATGCACGCCAACAACCGCGAGGACATCAAGGAAGCCTATGCCGGCGACATCGTCGCGCTGGCCGGTCTCAAGGAAGTGCGCACCGGCGACACGCTGTGCGATCCGGCGAAGGCCGTCATCCTGGAGAAGATGGAATTCCCCGAGCCGGTGATCGAAATCGCCATCGAGCCGAAATCGAAGGCCGACCAGGAGAAGCTCGGCGTCGCGCTCGCCAAGCTCGCCGCGGAGGATCCTTCGTTCCGCGTTTCCACCGATCCGGAGAGTGGGCAGACCATCCTCAAGGGCATGGGCGAGCTGCATCTCGACATCAAGGTCGACATCCTGAAGCGCAGCTATAAGGTCGACGCCAATATCGGCGCGCCGCAGGTCGCCTTCCGCGAGAGGATCACGCAGAAGGTCGAGCACGAATACACCCACAAGAAGCAGACCGGCGGCTCCGGTCAGTTCGCCGCGATCAAGATCATCGCCGAGCCGACGCCGCCCGGCACCCCGTTCGAGTTCGAGAACGAGATCGTCGGCGGCGCGGTGCCGAAGGAGTACATCCCCGGCGTCGAGAAGGGCCTTGAGTCGGTTCTCGGCTCCGGCCCGCTCGCCGGCTTCCCGGTGGTCGATTTGAAAGTGGCCCTGATCGACGGCAAATATCACGACGTCGACTCCTCGGCGCTGGCCTTCGAAATCTGCGCCCGCCAATGCCTGAAGGAGGCGATCGAGCGTGCCCGGCCGGTGCTGCTCGAGCCGATCATGAAGGTCGAGGTGGTGACGCCCGAGGACTACACCGGCTCGGTCATCGGCGACCTGAATTCGCGGCGCGGCCAAATCCAAGGCCAGGACATGCGCGGCAACGCCAACGTCATCAACGCGATGGTGCCGCTGATGAACATGTTCGGCTACGTCAACACCCTTCGCTCGATGTCGCAGGGGCGCGCGACATTCACCATGCAATTCGATCACTACGCCGTACTGCCCCCGAATATCTCTGGCGAAGTGCAGAAGAAATTCGCGTGAAGTCGCGATAGCCAACTGAAAAGGATCTGAACGGAGAGTCCCATGGCCAAAGAGAAATTCCAACGGACCAAGCCCCATTGCAATATCGGGACCATCGGTCACGTCGATCATGGCAAGACCACGCTGACCGCCGCCATCACCAAGGTCTTGGCGGAGCAGGGCAAGGCGCAATTCACCGCCTATGACCAGATCGACAAGGCGCCGGAGGAGAAGGCGCGCGGCATCACCATTTCGACCGCGCACGTTGAATACGAGACCGACAAGCGCCACTACGCGCATGTCGACTGCCCCGGCCACGCCGACTATGTGAAGAACATGATCACCGGCGCCGCGCAGATGGATGGCGCCATTTTGGTCGTGTCGGCCGCCGACGGCCCCATGCCGCAGACCCGCGAGCACATCCTGCTCGCCCGCCAGGTCGGCGTGCCGGCGCTCGTCGTCTACATGAACAAGGTCGACATGGTCGACGATCCGGAGCTGCTCGAGCTCGTCGAGCTCGAAGTGCGCGAGCTGCTCTCCAAGTACAATTTCCCCGGCGACAAGATCCCGGTGGTGAAGGGCTCGGCGCTGATGGCGCTCGAGGGCAAGGACGAGAAGCTCGGCAAGAACTCGATCATGGAGCTCATGAAGGCGGTGGACGAATACATCCCGCAGCCGGAGCGTCCGAAGGACCAGCCGTTCCTGATGCCGGTGGAAGACGTGTTCTCGATCTCCGGCCGCGGCACCGTCTGCACCGGCCGCATCGAGCGCGGCATCATCAAGGTCGGCGAGGAAGTCGAAATCGTCGGCATCAAGCCGACGCAGAAAACCGTTGTCACCGGCGTCGAGATGTTCCGCAAACTGCTCGACCAAGGCGAGGCCGGCGACAATGTCGGCTGCCTGCTGCGCGGTACCAAGCGCGAGGAGGTCGAGCGCGGCCAAGTGCTGTGCAAGCCCGGCTCGGTCAAGCCGCATACGAAGTTCAAGGCGGAAGCCTACATCCTCACCAAGGAAGAGGGCGGCCGCCATACCCCGTTCTTCACCAACTACCGCCCGCAGTTTTACTTCCGCACTACCGACGTGACCGGCGTCGTGCACCTGCCGCAAGGCACCGAGATGGTGATGCCGGGCGACAACGTGGCGATGGAAGTGCACCTGATCGTGCCGATCGCCATGGAGGAGAAACTGCGCTTCGCCATCCGCGAGGGCGGCCGCACCGTCGGCGCCGGCGTGGTGGCGAGCATCATCGAGTAAGGCTGCAAGAGACAGCATGGCCGGGTGAAAGCCCGGCCATCCTCGTCTGACGAAAGAAAAACAGATGAACGGCCAGAATATTCGTATCCGGCTCAAGGCGTTCGATCACCGCATCCTTGATGCGTCGACGCGCGAGATCGTCAACACGGCCAAGCGCACCGGCGCGCAGGTCCGTGGGCCGATCCCGCTGCCGACGCGCATCGAGAAGTTCACGGTGAACCGCTCGCCGCATGTCGACAAGAAGAGCCGCGAGCAGTTCGAAATGCGCACGCATAAGCGGCTGTTGGACATCGTCGATCCGACGCCGCAGACCGTCGACGCGCTGATGAAGCTCGATCTGGCCGCCGGCGTCGACGTCGAGATCAAGCTCTAAGGGTCAAGTCATGCGTTCCGGAGTGGTCGCGCAGAAGGTCGGAATGACCCGGGTGTTCACCGAAGCCGGTGAACACGTGCCGGTGACGGTGCTCGCGCTCGCGCGCTGCCAGGTCGTGGCGCACCGGAGCACGGACAAGAACGGCTATGTCGCCCTCCAGCTCGGCGCCGGCAGCCGCCGCGCCAACAATATGAGCAAGGGCGACCGCGGCTATTTCGCCAAGGCCAATGTCGAGCCCAAGCGCAAGCTCGCCGAGTTCCGCGTCAGCGAGGATGCCTTGATCCCGGTTGGCGCCGAAATTACCGCCGACCATTTCGTCCCCGGTCAGTTTGTCGATGTCTGCGGCATTTCCACCGGCAAGGGCTGGGCGGGCGCCATGAAGCGCTGGAATTTCGCCGGCTTACGCGCCTCGCACGGTGTGTCGATCTCGCACCGTTCGATCGGTGGTACCGGCGGCCGGCAGGATCCCGGCAAGACTTTCAAGAACAAGAAGATGTCGGGTCATTTGGGCGTCGAGCGGGTCACCACGCTCAATCTGCGGGTCGTCTCCACTGACGTCGAGCGCGGGCTCATTTTGGTCGAAGGCGCGGTGCCCGGCGTCAAAGGCGGCTGGATCACCGTGCGCGACGCCGTGAAAAAGGCGTTGCCGAAAGAAGCGCCCAAGCCCGGCAAGTTCCGCCTCGCCGAAGCGGGGACGCCACAAGCTGAGCCGAAGGCGGAAACCGAAGCGCCTACGGCGGCGTCTGTGCAAGAGGGCGCCTGACATGGAACTCAAGATCACCACGCTCGACGGCAAGGCAGCCGGCTCGGTTGAGCTGTCGGATGCGATTTTCGGCCTTGAGCCGCGCGCCGATATCCTGCAGCGCTGCGTCAACTGGCAGCTCGCCAAACGGCAACGCGGCACCCACAAGACCAAGGACCGCGGTGAGATCTGGCGCACCGGCAAGAAGATGTATGCGCAGAAGGGTACCGGTGGCGCCCGCCATGGCTCTGCCCGCGTGCCGCAGTTCCGCGGCGGCGGCCGTGCCTTCGGCCCGGCGGTGCGCAGCCATGCCATCGGCCTGCCCAAGAAGGTGCGTGCGCTTGCGCTCAAGCTCGCCTTGTCCGCCAAGGCCAAAGACGGCGGCATCATGGTGGTCGACACGCTCGCCGCCAAGGAAGCCAAGACCAAGGCGCTGGCCGCGCAGTTCGGCAAGCTCGGCCTTGAGAATGCGCTGATCATCGACGGCGCCGAGCTCGAGCAGAACTTCCGCGCCGCCGCGCGCAATCTTCCAAATATCGACGTGCTGCCGGTGCAGGGGATCAACGTCTACGACATCATGCGCCGCAAGACCCTGGTGCTGACCAAGGCCGCGCTCGACGCGCTGGAGGCGCGCTTCAAATGAGCACCAGCGATCCGCGCCATTACGACGTTATCATCGCCCCGGTGATCACCGAAAAGGCGACCATGGCGTCCGAGCAGAACAAAGTCACCTTCAAGGTGCGAAAAGACGCGACCAAGCCGCAGATCAAGGAAGCGGTAGAGAAGCTGTTCGACGTCAAGGTGAAAAGTGTCAACACTCTGATCCGCGAAGGGAAGCGCAGGGTCTTTCGCAACACGCGCGGCCAGCAGTCCGACGTCAAGCGCGCGATTGTGACGCTGGAAGAGGGTCACCGCATCGACGTGACCACGGGCCTGTAAGGAGCGGCGCATGGCACTGAAGACCTACAATCCGACCACGCCGGCCCAGCGTCAGCTGATCAACATCGATCGCTCGCTTCTTTATAAAGGCACGCCGGTAAAGACGTTGACCGAAGGGCAGACCTCGACTGGGGGCCGCAACAACCGAGGCCGCATCACGAGTCGCTTCCGCGGCGGAGGTCACAAGCAGGCCTATCGTAAGATCGACTTTAAGCGCACCAAGTTCGACGTGCCGGCGACCGTCGAGCGCCTGGAATATGATCCGAACCGCACCGGCTTCATCGCGCTCATCAAGTATGCCGATGGCGAGCAGGCTTATATCCTGGCGCCGCAGCGCCTGGCTGCCGGCGATAGCGTGGTGGCGGGCGAGCATGTCGACGTGAAGCCCGGCAACGCCATGCCGCTCGGCAACATCCCGGTCGGCACCATCGTGCACAACATCGAACTCAAGGTCGGCAAGGGCGGCCAAGTCGCGCGTTCAGCCGGTTCCTATGCGCAGATCGTGGGCCGCGACGGCGATTACGTCATCCTGCGGCTCAATTCGACGGAGCAGCGCCTGGTGCATGGCCGCTGCATGGCGACCGTCGGCGCCGTCTCCAACCCCGACAACATGAATACGGTCATCGGCAAAGCCGGCCGCCAGCGCTGGAAGGGCCGCATGCCGCACAACCGCGGCATCTCCATGAACCCGGTGGATCACCCGCACGGCGGCCGCACCAAGGGCGGCAAGCATTGGACGACCCCGTGGGGGGTGCCGACCAAGGGTTGGAAGACGCGCAAGAACAAGCGCACCAGCAAATTCATCATCGCCAGCCGGCACGAGCGCAAGAAGAAGCAGCAGCAGTAGGACTGAAGGATCATGACGCGATCATTGTGGAAGGGCCCATTCGTCGACGGCTATTTGCTGCGCAAGGCGGAAGCCGCGCGCGCGGCGGGCCGGCATGAGGTGATCAAGATTTGGAGCCGGCGCTCGACCATTCTGCCGCAGTTCGTCGGGCTGAATTTCGGCGTCTATAACGGGCAGAAGCATATCCCGGTGCTCGTGACCGAAGAAATGGTCGGTCACAAGTTCGGCGAGTTCGCGCCGACGCGGATGTTCTACGGACATACCTCCGACCGCAAAGCCAAGCGCACGGCGGGACCGGGCGCGCCAGCGGCCGCTGCGGCGGCCCCTGCGGCGGCTCCGGCGGCCGCCGAGGGTTGAGAACGAGAGTAAGAGAGCTACGCCATGGGCAAGCGCCAACGCGAACGCGATCTTCCGGACAACGAGGCCAAGGCGGTCTCGCGGATGCTGCGCGTCTCTCCGCAGAAGCTCAATCTCGTCGCGCAATTGATCCGCGGCAAGAAGGTCGCGAGCGCGCTCGCCGACCTGCGGTTTTCGCGCAAGCGCATCGCCAAGGACGTGCGCAAGTGCCTGGAGTCGGCGATCGCCAATGCCGAGAACAATCACGATCTCGACGTCGACGATCTCATTGTCGCCCAAGCGCATGTCGGGCGCGCGATCGTGATCAAGCGTTTCGCCGCGCGCGGCCGCGGCCGTGTCGGGCGTATCATGAAACCGTTCTCCAACCTGACCATCGTGGTGCGTCAGGTTGAGGAAGAGGCGCAGGCCAAGGCCTGAGGAGCATTTGATGGGTCAGAAGGTCAATCCAATCGGGCTTCGGGTCGGTATCAACCGCACCTGGGATTCGCGCTGGTACTCCGGCAAGGCAGAGTACGGCTCGCTCTTGCACGAGGACATCAAGATTCGCCGGGAGCTGATGAAGCAGCTCAAGCAGGCCGCGGTTTCGCACATCGTCATCGAACGTCCGCACAAGAAATGCCGCGTCACCATCCACTCGGCGCGTCCCGGCGTGGTCATCGGCAAGAAGGGCGCCGACATCGAAAAGCTGCGCCGCGCCGTGGCCAAGCTGACTGCCAGCGACGTGGTCATCAACATCGTCGAGATCCGCAAACCCGAGCTCGACGCACAGCTGGTCGCCGAATCGATTGCCCAACAACTCGAGCGGCGCGTCGCCTTCCGCCGCGCCATGAAGCGAGCGGTGCAGTCGGCGATGCGGCTCGGCGCCGAGGGCATTCGCATCAATTGCTCCGGCCGCCTCGGCGGCGCCGAAATCGCCCGCATGGAGTGGTACCGCGAGGGCCGCGTGCCGTTGCACACGTTGCGCGCCGATGTCGATTACGGCGTCGCCACCGCCTTCACCACCTACGGGACCTGCGGCGTGAAAGTGTGGATCTTCAAAGGCGAGATCCTCGAGCACGATCCCATGGCGCAGGACAAGAAGATGGCGGAAGCCGACGCCGGCCGTCCGCGCCGCGAGGCCAGCGCCTGAGGACTATGAGCTGAATCATGCTGCAACCGATCCGCACCAAGTTCCGCAAGGCGTTCAAGGGCCGCATCCATGGGGTCGCAACCTCGGGGGCGACGCTCGCCTTCGGCCAATACGGCCTGAAGGCGCTCGAGCCCGAGCGCGTCACCGCGCGTCAAATCGAGGCCGCGCGCCGCGCGCTCACCCGCTTCATGAAGCGGTCGGGCCGCGTCTGGATCCGTATCTTCCCCGACGTGCCGGTGTCGAAGAAACCGATCGAAGTGCGCATGGGCAAAGGCAAAGGCACGCCGGAAGTGTGGGTCTGTCGCGTCAAGCCTGGCCGCGTTCTCTTCGAGGTCGACGGCATTCCGGTCGACGTCGCGCGCGAGGCGCTGGCGCTTGCCGCCGCCAAGCTGCCGGTGAAGACCCGCTTCATCGAACGGATTGCCGAGTAGGTGTCATGAAAGCCGCCGACGTAAGAGCCATGACGCTCGACCAGATCGACGACGAGGTGCTCAAGCTGAAGAAAGAGCAGTTCAATCTGCGTTTTCAACGGGCGACCGGCCAGCTCGAGAACACCTCGCGGGTGCGGCTCATCCGCCGCGACATCGCGCGGCTGAAGACGATCGCGGCGCAGAAGCGCGCTGGCGCGCCGGAGCCAGCGCCGAAGGCGCAGGCCGCAGCCGCGCCTGCCGCCGAGCCTGCGCCGAAGAAAAGCAAAGCTGCCAAGCCAAAGGCTGCCGCCAAGCCGCGCGCCAAGGCGAAGAAGGAAAAGGAATAAGCGATGCCGAAGCGTACGCTGCAGGGCGTGGTGGTGAGCGACAAGCAAGACAAGACGGTGGTGGTGCGCGTCGAGCGGCGCTTCACTCATCCGACCATGAAGAAGACCGTGCGCCGCTCGAAGAAATACCACGCGCACGACGACAAGAACGAATTCGCCGTCGGCGACATCGTGTGGATCGAGGAGCGTCGGCCCATTTCCAAGCTCAAATGCTGGGAAGTGATCCGGGGCGAGAAGAAGCAGAAAGTGTCCTGAGCGTGACCAGCGCCAAGCAAGTGAGAGCCGCATCATGATTCAGATGCAAACCAACCTCGACGTGGCGGACAATTCCGGCGCGCGTCGCGTCATGTGCATCAAGGTGCTGGGCGGCTCCAAGCGCAAATACGCCACCATCGGCGACGTCATCGTCGTTTCGGTGAAGGAGGCGATCCCGCGCGGCCGCGTCAAGAAGGGCGAGGTCATGAAGGCCGTGGTGGTGCGCGTCGCCAAGGACATCAAGCGCCCGGATGGCTCGGTCATCCGCTTCGACCGCAACGCCGCGGTGCTGATCACGCCGCAGATGGAGCCGGTCGGCACCCGCATTTTCGGGCCGGTGCCACGCGAATTGCGCGCCAAGAACCACATGAAGATCATCTCGCTCGCCCCGGAGGTGCTGTGATGGCCGCCAAGATCAAGAAGGGCGACAAGGTGATCGTGCTTGCCGGCCGCGACAAGGGGCGCGGCGGCGAGGTGCTCGAGGTGCGCCCGGCGGAGGCGCGTGCGCTCGTGCGCGGCATCCACATGGTCAAGCGCCACCAGCGCCAGACCGCGCAGCAGGAAGGCGGCATCGTCTCCAAGGAAGGGACAATCCATCTATCGAACCTGGCGCTTGCCGATCCGAAGGACGGCAAGCCGACCAGGGTCGGATTCAAGTTCGTCGGCGAGGGCGAGAACCGCAAGAAGGTGCGCTACGCCAAGCGTTCCGGAGTTGAGATCGATGGCTGACACGCAAACCCAGCAGCCGAAGAAGCCGAAAGAGGCGGCCAAGCAGGCGCCGAAGGAAGCCAAGGGCCAGCCGAAAGGTGAGGGCGCGCCGAAGGCGAAGACCCCGCGCACGCCGTCCGACTACCGGGCGCGGCTGAAAAAGCAGTTCGATGAGGTGATCCGCGGAGCGCTCACCAAGCAGTTCAACTACACCAACGCCATGCAGGTGCCGCGCATCACCAAGGTGGTGCTCAATATGGGCATCGGCGAGGGCGTCGCCGACCGCAAGAAGGTCGAGAGCGCGGCCGCCGACCTGTCGTTGATCGCCGGGCAGAAGACGGTCATCACCAAGGCGCGCAAGTCGATCGCCACCTACAAGCTGCGCGACGGCCAGGCCATCGGCTGCATGGTCACGCTGCGCAAGGCGCGCATGTACGACTTCATCGACCGGCTGGTGAACATCGCGCTGCCGCGTATCCGCGACTTCCGAGGCCTCAACCCGAAGAGCTTCGACGGCCGCGGCAATTACAGCTTGGGCATCAAGGAGCACATCGTGTTCCCGGAGATCGATTTCGACAAGGTGACCGACGTGTGGGGCCTTGATGTGACCGTGTGCACCAGTGCGCGCAACGACGAAGAAGCGCGCGCGCTGCTCGCCGCATTCAACTTCCCGTTCCGGCAGTGAGGCGCAAAGAAGCGACCTCAAACGCGGAACCGCAAGGAGCGATAGAGAATGGCTAAGACCAGTTCGATTGAGAAGAACAAACGTCGACGCAAGATGGCGAAGAAATTCGCCAGCCGCCGCGCCAAGCTCAAGACGATCGCGCATGACAAGAAGCTGCCGGTGGAAGAGCGCTTCGCCGCGACGCTCAAGCTCGCCGAATTGCCGCGCAATTCCTCGGCCACCCGCATCCGCAATCGCTGCGAGCTGACCGGGCGCCCGCGCGGCTATTACCGCAAGCATCGCCTGAGCCGCATTGCGCTGCGCGAGCTCGGCTCCAAGGGCCTGATCCCAGGCCTGGTCAAGTCGAGCTGGTGAGGAGGATCGCGATGGCAGTCAACGATCCGATCGGCGACATGATCGCACGCATCCGCAATGCGCAGATGCGGTCGAAGTCCAAGGTTTCGGTACCCGGCTCCAGGCAGCGCGAGCGCGTGCTCGATGTGCTCAAGGCCGAGGGATTCATCCGCGGCTATGCCAGCGTCGCGCATGCCTCGGGCCGTAGCGAGCTCGAGATCGAGCTCAAATATTTCGACGGCACGCCGGTGATCCGCGAGATCGAGCGCGTGTCGAAGCCGGGGCGGCGCGTTTATGCATCGGTCAGGGCACTGCCGCGCATCAACAACGGCCTCGGAGTCGCCATCGTTTCGACGCCGAAAGGCGTCATGGCCGACCATGCCGCCCGCGATGCCAATGTCGGCGGCGAAATCATCTGCACGGTGTTCTAGCGCATGATCCCGAAAAGCCGGGGACCGGTTTTCGGACAAGATCATGCGCCAGGGAAAATGTCAGAGATGCACAGTGGCTCATAAGCGGATCGAACTCTAATGTCGCGTATCGGCAAGAAAGGCGTCGCCGTACCCACTGGCGTCACCGCCAATGTGGAAGGGCAGACCGTCAAGGTGAAGGGCCCGAAAGGCGCCCTGCAGCTCGTGCTGGCCGACGAGGTCGCCGTCAGCATGGACAAGAACGCGATCAAGCTCGAGCCGCGCAGCGAGAGCAAACGCGCCCGCTCGCTCTGGGGCACCTCGCGTACCCAGGTCGCCAATCTGATGGCGGGCGTGACCAAAGGCTTCGAGGAGAAGCTCGAGATCAACGGCGTCGGCTTCCGCGCCGCGGTGCAGGGCAAGCAGCTCAATCTGCAGCTTGGGTTCTCGCACGACGTCAATTATCCGATCCCGCAAGGAATCGCGATTGCGACGCCGAAGCCAACCGAGATCGTGGTGACCGGCATCGACAAGCAGCAAGTCGGCCAGGTCGCCGCCGAGATCCGCGGTTTCCGTCCGCCGGAGCCCTACAAAGGCAAGGGCGTCAAATACGTGAACGAGTATATCTTCCGTAAGGAAGGCAAGAAGAAATGAGGACGCGCCATGTCCAGACTGACTGATCGGATCGCGCGGCGGCGGGCAACGGTGCGACGCAAGCTGAAACTTGCGGCGCGCGGGCGCGCGCGGCTCACCGTCTTCCGCTCGTCGAAGCATATTTACGCCCAGCTGATCGATGACGACAAAGGCACGACGCTTGCCGCCGCCTCCTCGCTCGAGAAGGCGATGCGCGAGGGCGGTATGAAGGGCACCAACAAAGATGCCGCCAAGGCGGTCGGCAAGCTGCTCGCCGAACGCGCCAAGGAAAAGGGCATCAAGGACGTCGTGTTCGACCGCGGCGGCTATCTCTATCACGGCCGCGTCAAGGCGCTGGCCGACGCCGCCCGCGAGGGCGGCCTGAAGTTCTAGGTGCATCGTCCCGAAAAGCGGGAACCGGTTTTCGGATGAGATGATGCGCGACGCAAAAACGAGACGAACTGAAGCCTAACGGGTTGGATCAAAATGGCACGTGAACCGAGAGAACGGCGTGAACGCGGCGGCCAGCGCGAGGAGCGCGAGGCGAGCGAGTTCATCGACAAGCTGGTGCACATCAACCGCGTGGCCAAGGTGGTCAAAGGCGGCCGCCGTTTCGGCTTCGCCGCGCTGGTGGTGGTCGGCGACCAGAAGGGCCGCGTCGGCTTCGGCCACGGCAAGGCGCGCGAGGTGCCGGAGGCGATTCGCAAGGCGACCGACGCCGCCAAGCGCTCGCTGACGCGGGTACCGCTGCGCGAAGGCCGCACGCTGCATCACGACGTGTTCGGCCGTCACGGCGCCGGCAAGGTCTACCTGCGCGCGGCGCCCCCCGGCACCGGCATCATCGCCGGCGGTCCGATGCGCGCGGTGTTCGAGACGCTCGGCATGGCCGACGTGGTGGCGAAATCGCTCGGCTCCTCCAATCCGTACAACGTGGTGCGCGCCACGTTCGACGCACTCAAGCACCAGGATTCGCCGCGCTCTGTCGCGGCGCGGCGCAACATCAAGGTGTCCACGCTGCAATCGCGCCGCCGCGAAGGTGGCGAGGCCGAGGCGGCCGCAGATTGAGGAACGGAGCAATGGCGCAGGGAAAGAGCATCAAGGTCGAGCAGGTGGCAAGCCCGATGCGGCGTCATTTCGATCAGCGCGCGACGCTGATCGGGCTTGGCCTCAACAAGATCGGGCGTATGCGCGAGGTGCCGGATACGCCGTCGACGCGCGGCATGCTGCGTAAGGTGCAGCATCTGGTGAAGATTGTCGGCGACAAGTGACCGCTTGGTCATGGGCGGGCTTGCCCCGGCCATCGTCGAGCAACGGGACGAAGGAATAGAGACGATGAAACTCAACCAGATCGCCGACAATCCGGGCGCACGCAAGAATCGCCTGCGCGTCGGCCGCGGCATCGGCTCCGGCATGGGCAAGACCGGGGGTCGTGGCGGTAAGGGGCAGACCGCGCGCACCGGCTACCGCAACAAGGGCTTCGAGGGCGGTCAAATGCCGCTGCACCGGCGACTGCCCAAACGCGGCTTCCGCAACACGCCGTTCGCGATCAAGCTCAACGAGATCAATCTCGGCAAAGTGCAGGCGGCGATCGACTCCGGCCTGATCGACTCCGCCCAGCCAATCGATGTCGCCGTGATGGTGAAGGCCGGGCTCATGCGGCGCGTCAAAGGCGGCGTCAAGCTGCTCGGTCACGGCGAGTTCAAGAGCAAGGCCGAGTTCTTGGTGTGGCGCGCCTCACAGTCGGCGATCCAGGCGGTCGAAAAGGCGGGCGGCTCGATCAAGATTCTCGCGCCGAAGAAGGAAGAGGCGGCCGAGCCCAAGGGCAAGAATAAGCGTGCGGCGCTGGAGGCGGCCAAGGGTGGCAAGCCGAAGGATGCCGGCAAGGCCAAGGCGAAAGCCGAGCAAGAGGAAGCCGGCAAGGCGTCGTGATTGGCGCGTGAGCGGACCCGGCTTTTAGAGTCGAATCGGGACGCCTATCTAGGGGCGTAAGGGGCGCGGCGGACGGAGCGAACGATGGTTTCGGCAGCGGAACAACTGGCAGCCAATCTCAATTTCGGCGCGCTCGCCAAGGCGGAAGAGCTCAAGAAGCGCATCTGGTTTACGCTCGGGGCGCTGCTCGTCTATCGGCTCGGCACCTACATCCCGCTGCCCGGTATCGATCCCGCCGCCTGGGAGCAGATCTTCCAGACCCAGTCCGGGGGCATCCTCGGCATGTTCAACATGTTCTCCGGCGGCGGCATCCACCGGATGGCGATCTTCGCCCTGAACATCATGCCCTATATCTCGGCCTCGATCATCATTCAGCTGATGACGACGGTTTCGCCGACGCTCGAAAATCTCAAGAAAGAAGGCGAGCAAGGCCGCAAGATTATGAATCAGTACACGCGCTATCTGACGGTGGTGCTTGCCGCGTTCCAGGCCTACGGCATCGGCATCGGGCTGCAGAGCACGGGCAATGTGGTGACGAACCCCGGCATCTTCTTTTTGATGTCGACGACGATTACGCTCACCGGCGGCACCATCTTCCTGATGTGGCTCGGCGAGCAGATCACCTCGCGCGGCGTCGGCAACGGCATTTCGCTCATCATCCTGTCCGGCATCGTTGCGCAACTGCCGTCGGCGATCGCCGGCACCCTCGAACTCGGCCGCCAGGGTGCGCTGTCGACCGGCGTCATCCTTGCAGTCGTGGTGATGGCGGTCGCCGTGATCGCCTTCATCGTGTTCATGGAGCGCGCGCAACGTCGGCTGCTCATCCAATATCCCAAGCGCCAGGTCGGTAACCGCATGTTCGAGGGGCAGGCTTCGCACCTGCCGCTCAAGCTCAATACCTCGGGCGTCATCCCGCCGATTTTTGCGTCCTCGCTGCTGCTGCTGCCGACCACGGTCGCCAATTTCAACGCCGGGCAGGGGCCTGGCTGGCTTACCACGGTCACCACGCTGCTCGGTCACGGCCGCCCGCTGTTTCTGATCCTCTATCTCGCGCTGATCGTGTTTTTCGCTTTCTTCTATACCGCAATCGTGTTCAACCCGACCGAAACCGCGGACAACCTGAAGAAGCACAGCGGCTTCATTCCCGGCATTAGGCCGGGTGAGCGCACCGCCGAATACATCGATTACGTACTCTCGCGCATCACGGTCGTCGGCGCGCTCTATCTCGCCGTGGTCTGCCTCATCCCCGAGATTCTGATCTCCTATGCGGCGGTGCCGTTCTATTTCGGCGGCACGTCGCTGTTGATCGTGGTCAGCGTCACCATGGATACGGTGGCGCAGATCCAGGGCTATCTGCTGGCCCATCAATACGAAGGTCTGATCAAGCGCGCTAAACTACGAGGTCGCAATCGATGAGGTTGGTCCTGCTCGGCCCGCCGGGGGCGGGGAAGGGCACGCAAGCGCAGCGCCTGGCTTCCAAACACAGAATTGTCCACCTCTCCACGGGCGACATGCTGCGCTCGGCCGCGCACGCAGGCACGCCGGTCGGCCTGCAAGCCAAGGGCAAAATGGAGCGCGGCGAACTGGTGCCGGATGAAATGGTGATCGCGATTATCGCCGAGCGCATTTGCCAGCCCGACGCCAAGAATGGTTTTGTCCTCGACGGTTTTCCGCGCACGGTGCCTCAGGCAAGGGCGCTCGATCGGCTGCTGGCCGAGCGCGGTTTCAAGCTCGACGGCGTCATCGAGCTCAGGGTCGATGAGGGCCGGCTGCTCAAGCGCATCGAGAAGCGGGTGGCGGATATGACCGCGCGCGGCGAGAGGGTGCGCGCCGACGACAATGCCGAAGCGCTCAAAGGACGGCTTGCTGCCCACCGGGCGCAAACCGCCCCGCTCGCGGACTATTACGAGGCCGAGGGGTTGCTCAAGCCGGTCGACGGCATGGCGCCCATCGACCAGGTTGCGGTCGCGATCGAGCGGCTGCTGGCGCCGGCCACGGGCAGGGCGGTTCCTGCCGCCAAAGCGGGGATTGCGCGAAAGTCGGGCAAGCCGGCCAAAGCCGTCCGCGGCAAGAAATCCAGGCCGCAGACCGTCGCCAAACGCCGCAAACCGGGGCGCAAAAGCGGCCGTTCGGCCCGTGCCCGGCGCAATTCTTCGCTGCGTCGGAGGTTGACGAAAGCGCGATGAATCCCTTAATAAGCACCGCATTCAGAAGTCGAACGCGATGCCGGGCCCCAGCAAGGCGGGGACGGGCGTCGTGTTACGCTTTGCGTTATCCCCTTGTGGGCACACGAAGAATCGGCGCACACCGCGCCGCGGGCGAATAACAGGAGAGCGTCTTGGCTCGTATCGCGGGCGTCAATCTGCCGACCAACAAGCGCGTCGAAATCGCGCTGCAATATATCCACGGCATCGGGCCGAAAATCGCCAAGGACATCATGGGCAAGGTCAACCTGCCGCCGGAGCGGCGGGTGTCGCAATTGACCGACGCCGAGGTCTTGCAGATCCGCGAGATCATCGACCGCGACTACATGGTCGAGGGCGATCTGCGCCGCGAGGTGCAGCTCAACATCAAGCGGCTGATGGATCTCGGCTGCTATCGCGGCCTGCGCCACCGCAAGGGCCTGCCGGTGCGCGGCCAGCGCACGCATACCAATGCGCGCACCCGCAAGGGGCCGGCCAAGACCATCGCCGGCAAGAAGAAAGTCGAATCGAAATAACCGGAATTGCTCGCGCCGCTTGACGGCGCGCGGGCCGCAAAAGGATCGAGAATGGGCAAGGAAGCCACCCGCGTCCGCCGGCGCGAACGCAAGAACATCGCCTCCGGCGTCGCGCATGTCGCGGCGTCGTTCAACAATACCATGATTACGATCACCGACGCGCAGGGCAACACCATCGCCTGGTCGTCGGCCGGGACCATGGGCTTCAAGGGCTCGCGCAAATCGACGCCCTATGCGGCGCAGGTCGCCGCTGAAGACGCCGCCAAGAAGGCGCAGGAGCACGGCATGCGCACCCTCGAGGTCGAAGTCTCGGGCCCGGGCTCGGGACGCGAGTCGGCGCTGCGCTCGTTGCAGGCCGCCGGCTTCACCATCACCTCGATCCGCGACGTGACCGCGATCCCGCACAATGGTTGTCGTCCGCGTAAGCGTCGCCGCGTCTAATTTTACCTGCGGGCGTCGTCGCGAAACGTCCGCTTGCCGCTGAACTTAACCCCCATATAGCGGGTGGGGTTCGCGCGGGAGATCAAGCCCGCGCCGCTGAAAAGGTGAACACTGTGATCCAGAAGAATTGGCAGGAACTGATCAGGCCGAACAAGCTGCAGATTACGCCGGGCACCGACGTCGCGCGTACCGCGACGGTGGTGGCCGAGCCGCTCGAGCGCGGCTTCGGGCTGACACTGGGCAATGCGCTGCGGCGCATCCTGTTGTCGTCGTTGCAGGGCGCTGCCGTGCAGTCCGTGCACATCGACGGCGTGCTGCACGAGTTCTCGTCCATCGCCGGCGTGCGCGAGGACGTGACCGACATCGTCCTCAACATCAAGGACATCGCCATCAAGATGCAGGGCGAGGGGCCCAAGCGCATGGTGGTGAAGAAACAAGGACCCGGCACGGTCACCGCCGGCGACATCCAAACCGTCGGCGACGTGGTGGTGCTCAATCCGGACCTCGTTTTGTGCACGCTCGACGAAGGCGCCGAGATTCGCATGGAATTCACCGTCAATACCGGCAAGGGCTACGTGCCGGCGGAGCGCAATCGCCCCGAGGATGCACCCATCGGGCTGATTCCGGTCGACAGCCTCTATTCGCCGGTGCGTAAGGTTTCCTACAAGGTCGAGAACACCCGCGAGGGCCAGATCCTCGATTACGACAAGCTCACAATGACCATCGAGACCAGCGGTGCGGTGAGCCCCGAAGACGCGCTCGCCTACGCCGCGCGCATCCTGCAGGACCAGCTCAGCGTCTTCGTCACCTTCGAGGAGCCGCGCAAGGAGACCACCGCCGAGGCGATTCCCGAGCTTGCCTTCAATCCGGCCTTCCTCAAGAAGGTCGACGAGCTCGAGCTCAGCGTACGTTCGGCCAACTGCCTGAAGAACGACAACATCGTCTATATCGGCGACCTGGTGCAGAAAACCGAAGCGGAGATGCTGCGCACGCCGAATTTCGGCCGCAAGTCGCTCAACGAGATCAAGGAAGTGCTGGCCCAGATGGGGCTGCATCTCGGCATGGAAGTGCCGGGCTGGCCGCCGGAGAATATCGAGGAACTGGCCAAACGCTTCGAGGATCATTATTGATGCCCTGAGGCGTCATGGCCGGGCTTGTCCCGGCCATCCACGTCTTAGGCCACATGAAGAAGGTCGTGGATGCCCGGCACAAGGCCGGGCATGACGAACGAGAGGACTCAAGGAGTTAGGCGATGCGTCACGGCAAAGCTCACCGCAAGCTCGGCAAGAAGCCCGCGCATCGCAAGGCCATGTTCGCCAACATGTGCGCGGCGTTGATCAAGCACGAGCAGATCGTCACCACGCTGCCGAAGGCGAAGGAGCTGCGGCCGGTGGTGGAGAAGCTCGTGACGCTCGCCAAGAAGGGCGGGCTGGCGGCGCGTCGCCAGGCGATTGCCGAGATGCGCGACGTCGCTCAGGTCAAGAAGCTGTTCGAGGTGCTGGCGCCCCGCTACAAGGAGCGCAAAGGCGGCTATACCCGCGTGCTCAAGGCCGGCTTCCGCTACGGCGACAGCGCGCCGCAGGCGGTGATCGAATTCGTCGACCGCGACGAGGCCGCCAAGGGCCTCGACTCCGGGCCGGTGCAGGAAAAGAAAGCTGAAGAAGCGCCGGCGGCGGCTTAACCGGCGCACTCAGGTCTGCAAAAAGGGCGGCCGTTCGGTCGCCCTTTTTCGTTCTACGCGGTTACTTGGCGGGTGCCGGTGGAGGTGGTGTCGGCACATATTTGTCGGGCGGCAGCACCTGATAGACGAACGAGGTCGGCTTTTCTTTCGCCCCGAACGGGCCCGGCACCTTGTTCTTCACCGGGGGTAGGCTCTTCAAATACGCCGCGATTGCCAGCGCGTCTTTGTGCGTGAGATGCTTGAACGACTCGACCGGCATTGGCGGGGCGAGGATGCGGCCGTCCGGTCGCTTGCCGGTGGTGATAGCGGTGGCGATCTGCTCCTTGGTCCATTTGCCGAGACCGGTTTCGTCATCCGGCGTCAGGTTGGGCCCATAGAAGACGCCGAGCCCCGGGATTTCGAACCCGACTTCCGAGCCGCCCAGATAGCGTTTCATGTCGGGATGGCCGAGGAACGTTCCCGGCGTGTGGCAATCGGTGCAGGGAATAATATCGACGAGATATTTTCCGCGTTGGACCTCGGTCTCTGCGGCGCGCGCCGTGCCGATCATGGCGCCGACAAAGGCGATCGCCGCAATGGCGCAGACCGTGGATTTCTGGATCATCGATTGCTCCCTCTGGTCGGATGTCTCAGCGGCGGAGGCTAGCGGAAAACGCGGCGCAAACAAGCCGGGAGTGTCCAAAGGGGCGGACCCAGGCAGGCCTTCATTTGGTCGAGCGAGGAGCCTATATCTCGGCTGAACAAGTGGAATTATTTATGTCAATGCACCGTCGCCTACTCGTCATTGTGGTCGCGGTTATCGGGCTTGCCATGGTCGCCGCTGCCGCGCAGGAGCGGCGCGTGCCAGCGCCGAGCGAGCTCGTCCTCTCCTATGCGCCGGTGGTCAAGCAGGTGGCGCCGGCGGTGGTCAATGTCTACGCCGCCAAGGTGGTGCAGAACCGCAATCCGCTGTTCGACGACCCGATCTTCCGCCGCTTTTTCGGCGTGCCCGGCAACGGCCCGCAGGTCCAGCGCTCGCTCGGCTCCGGCGTCATCGTCGATCCATCGGGTTTGGTCGTGACCAATGTGCACGTGATCGAAGGCGCCGACGACATCAAGGTGTCGCTCGCCGACAAGCGCGAATTCGAGGCCGAGATCGTCTTGAAGGACAAGCGCAGCGATGTCGCCGTGCTGCGGCTGAAGGACGCGCACGAGCGCTTTCCCTCGCTCGAATTCGCCAATTCCGACGCGCTGCAGGTCGGCGACGTGGTGCTCGCCATCGGCAATCCGTTCGGCGTCGGGCAGACGGTGACGCACGGCATCGTCTCGGCGTTGGCGCGGACCCAGGTCGGCATCACCGACTATCAGTTCTTCATCCAGACCGACGCCGCCATCAATCCGGGCAATTCCGGCGGCGCGCTGGTCGACCTGTCGGGCCGGTTGGTCGGCATCAACACGGCGATCTTCTCGCGCTCGGGCGGCTCGCAGGGCGTCGGCTTTGCCATTCCCTCCAACATGGTGCGCGTGGTGGTCGCCTCGGCGTTGACCGGCAGCCACGTGATCAAGCGACCCTGGCTCGGCGCCAAGCTGCAGGCGGTCACGCCCGACATCGCCGACAGCATGGGCCTCAAACGTCCGGCTGGCGCGCTGATCGCCAGCGTAACCTCCGGCGGCCCGGCCGCGCAGGCGGGCCTCAAGGCCGGCGACGTCATTGTTTCGGTCGACGACCAGGAAGTCGATGACGCCAACGCCTTCGACTACCGCTTTGCCACCAAGCCGCTCGGCGGCGCCGCCAAGCTCGGGGTGTTGCGCGCCGGCAGACCGCTGAGCATCACGGTTGCCTTGCGCAGCGCTCCCGAAATCCCGCGCGATGAAATGACGATTCAAGCGCGTTCGCCCTTCGCCGGCGCCACCGTCGCCAATCTGTCGCCGGCGCTGGCCGACGAATTGCAACTGAGCAACGCCGACCAAGGCGTCGTGGTCACCGACGTCGCCGATGGCTCCGCCGCCGCCGAGCTCGGCTTCCGCCCGGGCGATATCGTGGTGGCCGTCAACGGCACGCCAGTCGGCAAGACCACCGACCTCGCCCGTCTGACCGAGCAGGGAGGCCGCGTCTGGCGCGTCACCATCCGCCGCGGCAACCAACAGATTTCCGCGGTGTTCGGCGGATGAGCGCGCAACCAATTTTTTGCCGTCATGGCCGGGCTTGCCCCGGCCATCCCGATCAGGAAGGCAATGCCTTTGCGTCCCTAAGCGGGATGCCCGGCACAAGGCCGGGCATGACAATGGAAAGCCAGTGCCGTGGCCCCGCGCGCTAAATCAGGCCCGACCTTGTTCGCCGCCGCCGGCCTCGACAAGGATGCGCCGCATCCGCTCGCCGACCGATTGCGGCCGACCAAGCTCGACGAGGTGGTCGGACAGGACCATTTGCTCGGGCCGGACGGCGCGCTCACGCGCATGCTGGCGACGCGTTCGCTCGGTTCGCTGGTGTTCTGGGGTCCCCCCGGCACCGGCAAGACCACGGTCGCACGGCTCTTGGCGCAGGCGACCGACCTGCATTTCGAACAGATTTCCGCGATCTTCACCGGCGTCGCCGACCTGAAGAAGGTGTTCGAGGAGGCGCGCCGCCGCCGTGAACTGGGGCAAGGGACGTTGCTTTTTGTCGACGAGATCCACCGCTTCAACCGCGCGCAACAGGACTCGTTCCTGCCGGTGGTGGAGGACGGCACCATCGTGCTCGTCGGCGCCACCACCGAGAACCCGTCCTTCGAGCTCAACGCGCCATTGCTGTCACGTGCGCGGGTGTTGGTATTCAAGTCACTCGACGCTGCGGCGATCGAGAAGTTGCTGGCCCGCGCCGAGCAAATCGAGGGCCGCAATTTGCCGCTTGACGAGGAGGCGCGCGCTTCCTTGATCCGCATGGCCGACGGCGACGGCCGCGCCGCGCTCACTTTGGCGGAAGAAGTCTGGCGGGCCGCGCGCAAGGACGAGGCGTTTGGCGCCGCGGAGCTGCAGGAGATCGTGCAGCGGCGCGCGCCGATCTACGACAAATCGCAGGACGGCCATTACAACCTGATCAGCGCGCTGCACAAGTCGGTGCGCGGCTCCGATGCGGACGCCGCGCTCTATTATCTTGCACGCATGCTCGACGCCGGCGAGCCGCCGCTCTATATCGCGCGGCGCGTGGTGCGCATGGCGGTCGAGGACATCGGGCTTGCCGATCCGCAAGCGTTGGTCGTCGCCAACGCGGCGAAGGACGCTTACGACTTTCTCGGCTCGCCGGAAGGCGAGCTCGCCATCGCCGAAGCCGTGATTTACATGGCCACCGCGCCGAAATCGAACGCCGCCTACAAGGCCTACGGCGCCGCCATGCGCACGGCCAAGCAGGCCGGCTCGCTCTTGCCGCCCAAGCACATCCTCAACGCGCCGACCGAGCTGATGCAGAACGAAGGCTACGGGCGCGGCTATGCGTACGACCACGACGCCGAGGAGGCGTTCTCCGGGCAGAACTATTTTCCCGAGGCGCTGCCGCGCCAGCAGTTCTATAACCCGCCCGAACGCGGCTTCGAACGCGAGATCAGGAAGCGGCTGGAGTATTGGGCGAAGCTGCGCAAGGAGCGGGGCGGGGCATGATCGATCTCGATGCTTACTTCGAACGCATCGGCTACGAGGGCCCGCACGATGCTTCGCTGAGCACGCTGCGCGAGATACACCGGCTGCAGCCGCAGGCCATCGCCTTCGAGAATCTGTCGCCGCTGCTCGGCCATCCGGTGCCGCTCGATGCACCGTCGCTGCACCGGAAGATGGTGGCGGACGGCCGCGGCGGCTATTGCTTCGAGCAGAACCTGTTGCTGGCGAGCGTGCTCGAAGCGCTCGGCTTCAAGTTCCGCATGCTCACCGGCTGGCCGCGCTGGCAGGTGGCGCCGGACCGCCTGTTGCCGCGCACGCATCTGTTGCTGCTGCTCGACATCGACGGCGAGGAATGGCTCGCCGATGTCGGCTTCGGCGGCAATACGCTGACCGGCCCGCTGCGGCTGCGGGCCGAGGGCGGGCAGGAAACGCCGCACGAGCCGGCCCGCATCGTTGCCGAGGACGGCGGCTTCATGATCCAGGTGAGGATCGGCGGGACCTGGCACGACCTCGTCGCCTTCGACCTCGGGCGGCAGCCTTTCGCGGAGCTCGAAATGGGGAACTGGTTCACCTCGACGCATCCGCGCTCGCGCTTCCGCAACGAGATTTTCGCCGCGCGCAGCGAGCCCGGCTGCCGCTATGGGCTCGCCGACAACGTGCTGTCGACGCATCGGCTTGGCGGCAAGAGTGAGAAGCAGACGCTCGCCTCGGTGCCGGAAATGCGCGAGGCGCTGACCGATGTCTTCCGCATCCGCCTGCCGGACGATCCAGCGCTCGATGCCGCGCTCGCGCGCTTTGCGGGGGCCTGATGAGTCGCGGACGCAACGGCCCGCGTCAGCCCGGCGGCGGACGGCAACAGGCCGGCCCGCGGCGATGGCATAAGCGGCGCGGCGCCTTTCCCTCCCCACGCGATGCGGCGCGGAGGGTCGGCGAGCGAGCGAAGCGAGCGGAGCCGGGGTGGGGGGAGCGGTCGATGCAGCTCAGCCCGCCCCCCACCCCCGACCCCTCCCCACCACGCGCTGCGCGCGCGGGGGCAGGGGGGACGAACGAGCGCGCGGCCACCAAAGTGCAAACCCTCGCCGTGAACCCCGACGAAAACGATATGCGCGTTGACCGCTTCTTCGAGGCGCGCTTTCCCGGCCTATCGTTCAGCCACATCCAGCGCATCATCCGCAAAGGCGAGGTGCGCATCGACGGCAAGCGCACCGAGCCGAAGGCGCGGCTTACCGTCGGGCAGACGGTGCGCGTTCCGCCGTTGAAGCTCGAACCGCCGACGCCGCGCGCCGACGCCCCGCAACTGCAGAAGGACCGCGCCTTCCTCAAATCGATCACGCTCTACGAAGACGCCGACGTGCTGGTGCTCAACAAGCCGATGGGCTTGGCGGTGCAAGGTGGCTCCGGCACCACACGTCACATCGATGGCATGCTGGAGGCGCTGCGCGGGCCGGGCGCCGATGCGCAGCGCCCGCGCCTGGTCCACCGCCTCGACAAGGACACCGCCGGCTGCCTGCTCGTCGCCAAGACGCGCTTTGCCGCCTCGGCGCTCGCCAAGACCTTCCGCTCGCGCGCGGCGCGCAAGATTTATTGGGCGCTGGTCGCCGGTGTACCCAAGCCGCGCCAGGGCCGCATCTCCACCTTCCTCGCCAAGGAGGAGCGCGAGCAGGATTCGTTCATGCGCATCGCCGCGCATGGGGAAAAGGGCGCGAGCCACGCCGTCACCTATTACGCCGTGGTCGAGACGGCGGCGCAACAGCTTGCTTGGCTGTCGCTCAAGCCGGTCACCGGCCGCACCCATCAGCTGCGCGCGCACATGGCGCATATCAAACATCCGATCGTCGGCGACCCGAAATATTTCAACAAGGAGAACTGGCAGCTGCCCGGCGGCATTCAGAATAAGCTGCACCTCTTGGCGCGGCGCATCGCGGTGCCGCACCCGCGCGGCGGCGTGATCGACGTCTCGGCGCCGCTGCCGCCGCATATGCAGCAGACTTGGAACCTGCTCGGCTTCGACGCCAAACGCTACGATCCGATCGAGGAGGCGCCGGAGGAGTAGCGCCGTCCGCGCCGGCTGCTTATTTCAACCGCATGCGCAAGCTTTGGCCCGTCATCGTGCTGTCGTTGGTGATCGTTGCGCCGGCCGCCGCGTCGCCTCAAGGTCATGACGATTACAACATCATGGTTCCGGAGAAAGCGGCAAAACCGCGCGCGCACCAACGCCGCGGCTCCTCGGTGATCGTCGCGCCGACGCCCTTGCCGCCGCCGCTGCATTACCTGCCGCCGCCGGTGCAGTCGGACGTCGCGCCGCCGCCCGTGGTAGCGCCGCCGGTGGTTGCGCCGAGCGGTCAATTGGTGCCGAGCCCGCCGACTTATTCGCCGTCCGGTCCGCACGGCACCGAGAGCTACCAGGATCGCGCCGTCCGCTGCGCGCACGAGGCCGGCGTCAACAGCGGCGCGGTCGGTAATCCGAGCGCCTTCATCGGCTCCTGCATCAATCAATAGCCGTCAAATCTCCTGCATCACCTGCGCGTAGGAAATTAGCGCGAACAGCGCGGTACCGCCGATGATGTTGCCGATCAGCACCGGCGCAAAGAATTGCGCCAGCATTTGCCACCACTGCCAATCGCCCGACAGCACCAACAAATTCGCCTCCATGCTGCCGGCGACGATATGGGTCGAGCCGCTGACCGCGATCAGCCAGGTCATCAGCGTGATGACGGCGAACTTGGCGCTCTCGGCGGCTGGGATCATCCACACCATGGCGGCGATGAGAAAGCCGGAGGAGACGCCGCGGAAGCACATTTCCCACCAGCCGATAGTGATGAGACCGCGGCTGATCTCGATCATGCCGGCGCGCAGGTCGGGCGAGATCACCGGAAAATAATTGCAGAACACCACGGCGAAGACGGTGCCGGCGACATTGGCGACGAGCACGATCGCCCACAGCCGCAACATCGCCGCGAGCTTGGCGAAGGTGAGGTCTTTGAGCACCGGCAGCACGACGGTGATCGTGCTTTCGGTGAACAATTGCTGGCGGCCGAGGATCACCATGAGGAAGCCGACGCTGTAACCGAGAGCGACCAGGAGCGCGCGCCAGGGCGCGTCGGGCAGGTGGTTTTGCAGCACCGCCTGTGCCAGCAACGAGAAGCTGATGGACAGGCCCGCTGCCACGCCCGACCACCACAGCGACATGGCGGGGCGTTTCATCTCTTCCTCGCCGAGCCGGCGCACGACCTCGTAGATCACCGGCGCGCGCGGCGTCGAAAGCTCCTCCACATCCTCGATTTCGTGTTCGGCGATGCCTTTCCGGGCGCCACGCCCGCGCACGCCGGAAAGGCGCTTTTTGAAGGAGGCCGCCATGCGCCCGTCAACGCGACGGTGCGGCCCGAGTTCCTCGCGTGGAACCGACAAGCCGCTTGACAGGCAACCAAAAGGTTGCCTATTGTCGGGCTATGGATGCCGTGTTCAAGGCGTTGGCCGACGCCAGCCGCAGGGAATTGCTCGACCGGCTGCGCGCCGACAACGGTCAGACCCTGAGCGAGCTCTGCGCGCGCCTCGACATGACGAGGCAGGCGGTGAGCAAGCACTTGGCGATCCTCGAGGAGGCCAACCTGATCGCCACCGCGAGGCAGGGCCGGGAGAAGCTGCACTATCTCAACCCGGTGCCGATCCACGACATCGCCGAGCGCTGGATCGGGAAGTTCGAGCGGCAACGGCTTCAAGCATTGAGCGATTTAAAAAAGGGCCTGGAGAAGCGCGATGAGTAAACAAAATATCGCGACTGAATTTGCGGTTCACAACCTCATCGGGGCGGATAGTCATGCCTGACATTATGCATTGCCTGAAATTGCACGCGCCAGCCGGGAAAGTTTACGAGGCCATTACGACAGCCAATGGCATTCGTAACTGGTGGACACGTGACGCGGTGCTCGAACCCGGGCTTGGAGGAACAGGCGAATTCGGATTCTTCGGCCGGCGCTTCGTCGCAAAAGTGCAAAGTCTTGAACTCGAACAGCCCTCTCACGTGAAGTGGAAGGTGACGAACGCCGCGTGGCCCGGCGACACCATCGAATTCGATCTCAGTCCGGAAGACAAGCACACACGGCTCGCCTTCGCCCACCGCGGTTTCGCAACAGCCGATCAACGCTATGCAAGTGCGACGACCCGCTGGGGATTCTACCTCCTTAGCCTCAAGCAGTATCTGGAGACCGGAAAGGGTACGCCCAATCCAGACGATGCCGATCTGTAAAATTCCACAAGCGGATGGAGATATGTCATGAGCAAACCGACCTTCGTTTACGTCACCTATATCGCCGCGACGCCGGACAAGGTGTTCAAGGCGCTGACATCGCACGAGGCGACTGCAAAATTCTGGTTCGGCAATGCCGCGACCTCGGACTGGAAAGTCGGCTCACCGATTGAATTTCACCGCGAAGGCAAACTGATCCTGCAAGGCAAGATCCTCGAAAACGCTCCGCCGCGGCGATTGTCCTACACGTTCCAGTCGATGCATGAGCCGTTCAACGGCAGCGAGCGGCCCTCGAGAGTCTTGTTCGAGCTCGAAGAGCAACGCGACCAGGTCAAGCTCACCGTCACCCACGACGAGTTCCCGCCCGACAGCAAGGTCTTCCCGGCCATCAGCAACGGCTGGCCGCTGGTGCTGTCGAGCCTCAAGAGCTACCTGGAGCTGAACCGCGCCGTCCTGCACGCGCCCTGGTACGACAAACAAGAGGCGGCGGCAGCCTCCTGACTTGGGCTTCGTATGCGTTGCGTGCGTGAGGGGAGGCGTCCCCGTGTGCCGCGCGGGGCGCCTCATCCCCCTTTGCGGCCGCGAGCGGTGAGAAAAAACTATCGCAAGCTTGCGTTGATCTCGTCGAGGGCCGCTTGACCGGGACAAAGCTCCTCCTCGCCGAGCTTGTTGAGCGGCGTCTTCACCGTGCGCAGATGCGTGTGCAGGTCCTCCGGCTCGGCCTCGACATACAACAGGCCGGTGACGATCTGCCCCTTGGCGGCATGGTGCTGCAGGAAGCCGAGTGCAGCCGTGCGGTCGTGCAAATCATAGTCGGTGGCGAGCTTGCGCAGCGCCAGCTTCGAGCCGTCGTGCTGGGTCACCACCTCCACGGTGCCGGGCTCATACTTGACCTCGATCGGCATGCGGCTTGGCATGAAGTCGAGCCGGTTCACCGCTTCGTTATGCTCGCGCACGAAATCGAAACTCTTGGTCGAGCCGGCGTGGTTGTTGAAGGCGACGCATGGGCTGATCACGTCGATGAACGCCGCGCCCTGATGCGCAATCGCTGCCTTGACGATTGGCACCAGTTGCTGCTTGTCGCCGGAGAAGGAACGGGCGACGAAGGAAGCGCCGAGCTGCAGCGCCATGGCGACGAGGTCGATCGAATTGTCGGTGTTGATGAAGCCGCGCTTCGACTTGGAGCCGCGGTCGGCGGTCGCCGAGAACTGGCCCTTGGTGAGACCGTAGACGCCATTGTTCTCCACGATATAGACCATGTTGACGCCGCGCCGCAGGCAATGCGCGAACTGGCCGAGGCCGATCGAGGCGCTGTCGCCGTCGCCGGAAATGCCGAGATAGATGAGGTCGCGGTCGGCGAGATTGGCGCCGGTCAAGACCGACGGCATGCGCCCGTGCACCGAATTGAAGCCGTGCGAATTGCCGAGCATGTAGGTCGGCGTCTTCGACGAGCAGCCGATGCCGGAAATCTTGGCGACGCGGTGCGGCTCGATCGACAATTCGAAGCAGGCCTGAATGATCGAAGCCGTGATCGAGTCGTGGCCACAGCCGGCGCACAGCGTCGACACCGTGCCTTCGTAGTCGCGGTGGGTATAGCCGAGCGCGTTCTTCGGCAGCTCCGGGTGGTGGAACTTGGGCTTGGCGAGGTAGGTCATCGTTCAGTCCTTGTCATGGCCGGGCCCGTCGAAGACGGGCGTAAACGCCCTAATGTCCCGGCCATCTCGCTTAGGCGGGCACCGTGCCTTCCCGAGCGGGATGCGCGGGTCAAGCCCGCGCATGACGTCGGGAAAGACCAGTCTTTCATGACGTCACCTTCACCGGCTTCATGGTAAACTGGTCCATATGGTCGCCGATCGCCTTGGCGATGAAACGCGCGGTGATCGGCGTGCCGTCGTAATGTAGGATCGGCACCAGCCGCACCGGATCGATGCCGACTTCGTTGACGATGAGCGAGCGCAATTGCGCGTCGCGGTTCTGCTCGACCACGAACACGAAGTCGTGGTCGGCGACAAAGGAATTGACCGACGAATGGAAGGGGAAGGCGCGCACGCGCAGCCGGTCGACGAGGTGACCGCGCGCCTCGATCATGTGGATTGCCTCGTCCATCGCCGGTGCCGTCGAGCCGTAATAGATGACGCCGAATTTGGCCGGCCTACCGGCATTGGCCATGAGCGGCCGTGGCACCAAATCCTTGGCGGTATCGAACTTGCGGACCAGCCGCTGCATGTTGTCGACGTAAGCCGGCCCGTCCTCGGTATAACGCGCGTAGCGGTCGCGCGAGGTGCCACGGGTGAAGAATGAGCCCTTGGTCGGATGCGTCCCCGGATAGGTGCGGTAGGGAATACCGTCGCCGTCGACGTCGAGATAGCGGCCGAATTCCTTCCCCGCCTCAAGCTCCGCGGCAGTCATCACCTTGCCGCGGTCGTATTGGCGCGCGTCGTCCCAGGAGAGCGGCTTCGACAGCCGATGGTTCATGCCGATATCGAGATCGAGCATGACGAACACCGGCGTCTGCAGCCGCTCGGCAAGGTCGAAGGAAAGCGCGGCAAAGTCGAAGGCCTCGGCCGGATCCTCGGGGAACAGCAATACGTGCTTGGTGTCGCCATGCGAGGCATAAGCGCAGGCGATCACGTCGGCTTGCTGGGTGCGGGTCGGCATGCCGGTCGAGGGACCGGCGCGCTGCACATCGAAAATCACCGCGGGAATTTCGGCGAAATAGGCCAAGCCGATGAACTCCTGCATCAGGGAAATGCCGGGGCCGGAGGTGGCGGTGAAGGCGCGCGCGCCGTTCCAGCCGGCGCCGATGACGATGCCGATCGAGGCAAGCTCGTCCTCGGCCTGGATGATGGCGTATTTCGCCTCCTTGGTTTGCCGATCGATGCGGAATTTCGCGCAGTGGCGACTGAAGGCATCGGCGAGCGAGGAGGAGGGCGTGATCGGATACCAGGCGCAGACGGTGGCGCCGCCATAAACTGCGCCGAGCGCGGCGGCCGAATTGCCCTCGACGAAGATGCGATCGCCGACCTTGTCGCTTTTCTTCAGCTTGAGCCCGATCGGGCATTGCAGGTTGAGCGTCGCGTAGTCGCGGCCGATATGCAGGGCCTTGATGTTGGGCGCGATCAACTTGTCCTTGCCCTTGTACTGCTCGCCGATCAGTTTCTCGACCGCCGCCACATCCATGTCGATCAATGCGGTCAGCACGCCGACATAGATGATGTTCTTGAACAGCTGACGCTGGCGCGGGTCGGTGTATTCGCGGTTGCAGATCGCGGTCAGCGGCACGCCGATGACGGTGATGTCGTCGCGGAATTTCGACGCCGGCAGCGGCTTGGTCGAATCGTAGAGCAGGTAGCCGCCCGGCTCGATGCCGGCGATGTCCTTGTCGAAGGTCTGCGGGTTCATCGCCACCATCAGGTCGGTGCCGCCGCGGGCGCCGAGATGGCCTTCCTCCGAGACGCGCACCTCGTACCAGGTCGGTAGCCCCTGAATGTTGGAGGGGAAGATATTGCGCGGCGAAACGGGGATGCCCATGCGCAGAATAGCGCGCGCGAACATCTCGTTGGCGCTCGCCGAGCCCGAGCCGTTGACGTTGGCGAAGCGGACGACGAAGTCGTTTACGCGGCTGATCGGCGTTGCGGTCGGCATGAGTTTCCGGCGTGAGTCATATCGAGCAAGAATTTCTGCATGTCCCACGCCCCCGTCGGGCAGCGCTCGGCGCACAGGCCGCAGTGGAGGCAGACATCTTCGTCCTTCACCATGACACGGCCGGTCTTCAGCCCGTCCTGCACGTAAAGATCTTGGGCGAGATTAAGCGAGGGGGCGTTAAGGCGCTTGCGCAGATCCGTTTCTTCGCCGTTCGGCGTGAAGGTGATGCAGTCCATCGGGCAGATGTCGACACAGGCGTCGCACTCGATGCAGAGCGAGGCCGTAAATACCGTCTGCACGTCGCAGTTTAGGCAGCGCCCGGCTTCCTGGAAGGCGAGCTTGTCGTCGAAGCCGAGTTCGACCTCGGCTTTGATATCCTTGAGCGCGACCACCTTGTCGCGATGCGGCACCTTGTAGCGCCGGTCGAGCATCACCTCGTTCTTATAACTCCACTCGTGGATGCCCATTTTCTGGCTGATCAGTTCGACAGACGGCGCTGGGCGATCGGCGATGTCCTCGCCGTTGAGCCGCTTGTCGATCGAAACCGCGGCCTCGTGGCCATGCGCCACCGCCCAGATGATGTTCTTCGGCCCGAAGGCGGCGTCACCGCCGAAAAAGACCTTGGGGTGCGTCGAGGCCATGGTCTTTTCGTCGACCTTGGGCAGCCCCTTGCCGTCGAAGGCGACGCCGATGTCGCGCTCGATCCAAGGGAAAGCGTTCTCCTGGCCGACCGCGACCAGCACATCGTCGCAAGGAAAATGTCGATCCGGCTCGCCGGCGGGCACGAGCCTGCGCCGGCCCGTGGCGTCGTATTCCGCTGTCACCTTCTCGAAGGTGACGCCGCTGAGCTTGCCGTTCTCGTGCGTGAAGAACTTTGGCACCAGATAATTGTGGATCGGAATGCCCTCGTTTAAGGCGTCTTCTTTTTCCCAAGGCGACGCCTTCATTTCCTCGAAGCCGGAGCGCACCACGACATCGACCTGCTCGCCGCCGAGACGGCGCGCCGAGCGGCAGCAGTCCATGGCGGTGTTGCCGCCGCCGAGCACGATCACGCGCTTGCCGATCTTCGTGGTGTGGCCGAACGACACCGAGTTGAGCCAATCGATCCCGATATGGATATTGTTGGTCGCTTCCTTGCGGCCGGGGATGTCGAGGTCGCGCCCGCGCGGCGCGCCGGAACCGACAAACACTGCATCCCAGCCTTCCGCCAGCAACGCCTTGAGGCTGTCGACCCGCTGACCGCCGCGGAATTCGACACCGAGATCGAGGATGTAGCCGCATTCCTCGTCGATGACCGAATCGGGCAAACGGAATTTCGGAATCTGCGTGCGGATCATGCCGCCGGCCTGCGGGTCGCGGTCGAACACGACGCAGGTATAGCCGAGCGGCGCCAGATCGCGCGCCACGGTGAGCGATGCGGGTCCGGCGCCGACGAGCGCGATACGTTTGCCGTTTCTTTTCTGCGCCGGTTTCGGCAGCCGCTCGCGAATATCGTCCTTGTAGTCGGCGGCGACGCGTTTCAAGCGGCAGATCGCCACCGGCTGGTCCTCGACGCGCACGCGCCGGCAGGCGGGCTCGCAGGGGCGGTCGCAGGTGCGCCCGAGAATCCCGGGAAACACGTTCGAGCGCCAATTGATCATGTAGGCGTCGGAATAACGCCCGGCCGCGATCAACCGGATATATTCGGGCACCGGCGTGTGCGCCGGACAGGCCCATTGGCAATCGACGACTTTGTGGAAGTAGTCGGGGGCCGCGATCTCAGTGTTCTTCATTCACGTCCTCGACACGTGCCCCATTCTGTCTCCACCGGCGGCAATCGCCTTGCGGCCGCGGCGCTGCCGCCCGATTCAGGCGGCGGATGATATTGATAAGTCTAGCTTAAGGCTACTTATCCTTAGGTTATCGACCGGGTTAACCCAAATGCGGACCTTGCTTTTTTGCGGGTGCAAACATAGCGGGCACGTCGCTTTCCGCCGTCCGCCGCCATATCTATAACGCCGGTAAGGGCATTTTCTTGCGGCCATGGGAACCGGGACGCGGCGGGCTTCTGGGCGCGCGCTTTTTGCGCTGCACAATCACAATGTTCTGATGCGCGACATCTTCACTGAGATTTTTGCCACCGAGCCGCGCGATCCGATGACGGCCGCGCGCGACACCATGCGCCCGCCGCTGCGGCGACGATTTTACCACCATGCGCATGTCCACGAGCGCGAGGACGGCTTTGCGGTGCTGCTCGATGGCAAGCCGGTGAGGACGCCGGCGCGCCGCGCCCTTGGTGCACCGACGGCACAGCTTGCACAGTTGATCGCCGACGAGTGGAATGCGCAGACGCACGCGGTCGATCCGGCGCGCATGCCGCTGACGCGGCTCGCCAATGCGGTGATCGATGCGGTCGCCGATGCGCCTGCCGCGGTCGCTGCCGAAATCGAGAAATATTTCGGCAGCGATCTCGTCTGCTATCGCGCCGAAGCGCCGGACGGTCTGATTGCGTTACAGGCGCGCGCCTTCGACCCGGTGCTCGCTTGGGCGCGCGCGGCGCTCGGCGCCCGCTTCGTGACGGTCGCCGGGGTGATGCACGCGCCGCAGCCGCGCGAAGCCATCGCGGCGGCGGCCGCCGCCATCCCGCAAGACGCATGGCGGCTCGGCGCGGTGTCGTCGATTACCACGCTTACCGGCTCAGGGCTGCTGGCACTCGCGCTTGCCGCCGGTGCGCTCGACGCCGAGGCGGCCTGGCGCGCAGCGCATGTCGATGAGGACTGGCAGATGGCGCAATGGGGTCGCGACGAGGTCGCGCTCGCCCGCCGCGATTTTCGTTTCGCCGAGCTGAAGGCCGCCGCCGCGGTGCTCGAGCACGGCTAGGGCGGCATCCCGATTGTGCCGTGACGGATTTGGCGGCAGACTGGCGCGTTTCCAGCGCTGCATTCACCAGGGGGGGTCGCCATGAGGACATTCGCTCTATTGCTGCTTGCCGCCGCGGTCGTCGCTTCGCCGGCCGTCTTCGCCAAAGGCAAGGCAAAGCATCACCACGCCAAAGTCGATCCGGCGGTCGCCGCGGAGCATATGGACAAGAATGAGGCGAGCTACCGCTTCGTGCGCGACGCGCTGCCGCTGGCGCTGCCGAGCTGGTCGCTGCCGATCTATTTCTCGATGGTCAAGGACAAGAAGTCGTAAGCGGCAGGCCGCCCCGAACGGGGCGCAGGGCCGGAGCTGGAATCCAGGGGCGGGAACTTGCCGCCGGCGCGCGCAAGGTCGAGGCGGCGCGGGTCCTTGCTACGCCTCGTCGGCCGGATCGCGGCCAATCCGACCGAGATGGGTGAAGCCGAAACCCGCGGCGTATTTCAGCCCGTAGCCGAGCATGCGGTCGAAGCCGATATGCGCGGTCCAGATCAAAGCGAGCGCAATGAGATCGAAACCGGGCCACAGCAGGCCCGCGATTCCGAGCGCCATCGGACCGATCGTCGTATGCGCGGTATTGTAGGCAATCGCGCCGATGCGGAGGCCGCCGAGATAGCCGAGGAAACTCACGTCGGGCGCAAGAAAAAGGACGGCGAATAACCACCACGAGGCGCCGACCTTCCAATAGAGCGCGGCGGCGACGATGAGCAGCGCGCCGCCTTCCCAGCGCAGCAGCAGGCGCGGCACACCGGTGACGGCCGATGATGTCGTCATGGTGCGCGGCGATGCTCCGTCCGCGTTACTGCCCGGTGGGGTCGCCCTTGCGGCTCGCCTCGTAGAGGAACCAGACGCGCTTCTCGGCGTCGTCGATGAAAGTCTCGAGCAGGCTCGCGGTGGCGACGTCCTCGTGCTCGTCGCAGAGTCCGTGCGCCTCGCGCATGGAAGCGACGACGCGTTGATTGTCCTCGCGCAATTCGGCCAGCATGTCCTGCGGATCGACATAGGGCGCGTCGTTGTCGGCGAGACGCTGGTGGCGGGCGATGTCGCCGATCGAGTGCAGGGTCGGCTGCCCGATTTTGCGCACGCGTTCGGCGACGACGTCGGTGGTGGCGAAGATCTGCTCGGCCTGCTCGTCGAGCAAGAGGTGATAGTCGCGGAAATGCGGCCCGCTGACGTGCCAATGGAAATTTTTCGTCTTCAAGTAAAGCGCGAAGCTGTCCGCAAGTATTGCGTTAAGGGCGCCGGCGATGTCCTTCTGGGCGTTGGCGCCGAGGTCGGTCGGCGTCTTCAGACGCGGCGTCGTCTTCGATACGCTACTCATCGGATTGATCCTGTGTTGGCACAGCCCCCGGCAATCCCACCTTACCGCGAACTAACGGCCACGTCCTGCAAAAGTTCCATGACAGGCGTCAGGGCTGCCCGCCGGCTTCCAAGGCTTCGGCGCGCTTGCGGCTCGCTGCCGCTTCGTCCGCACGCCCGAGCGCCTGCAGCAGGGCGGCGCGCAGGCTGTGCGCCGGCGCCAGCCGCGGCTTCGCGGCGAGCGCGACATCGACCGCCGCCAAGGCCTCGTCGAGCCGCCCGAGATCGCGCAAGGTGATGGCGCGTCCATATTGCACCTCGGCGAGCGCCGGCGCCAGCGCCAGCACGCGCTCGTAAGCCTCGAGCGCCTCCTGCGGACGGCCGGCCGAGCGCAGCGCATCGGCGCGGTTGAGCAGCGCCGGCAGCGACTGCGGCGCCAGCGCGATGGCGCGGTCGAAGCTGGCGATCGCCTCCTCGAAGCGGCCGAGATCGACGAGCAGCGCGCCGCGATTGATCCAGTCGGGGATGGCCTTGGGATCGAGCGCAAGCGCGCGGTCAAAGCCCAGCAGCGCCTCCTCCGGCAGTCCGGCCGCCACCAGGATGTTGGCGCGGTTGCCGTGCGCCTCGGCGAAATTCGCATCGGCGGCAATGGCGGCATCATAGGCCTTGACCGCTTCCAGCTGCTCGCCCAGCCGCTGCAACGCCTTGCCGATGAGGTTGTGCACACGCGCCTGGTGCTGCGCGCCGCCGCCGTGCGCGAGCGCGCGGCGGGCAAGCTCGAGGCCCTCCTTGAGCTGGCCCTCCTGGCAGGCCACCGCCGCCACATAATAGAGCGCATCGGGATGGTTGGGATCGATGCGCAGCACTTCCGTGTAGCGCTCCATGGCGAGCGCGAGCTGGCCCTGGCGGTGGTGGAAGAGGCCCTGCCGGATGAGGTCGGCGCTGCTGATCGATTCGGGCATCGGTGCGCGTTGTAAGCAGGCGCGAGGACGATGCCAAGGGCGAAGCTGTCGTCCCCGCGCAGGCGGGGAGCCATACGCCGCAGTCTCTCGATAGGCTGCGGAGTATGGGTCCCGGGCCTCGCTTCACTCGCCCGGGACGACGGGCTCATGGTATGCCTCTTGCTCGGAAGCCGGCGGAGCAGGGGCAAGGCGCGCGACATGAAAGACATCCTCGACAGGCTGGAAAAGCGGCGGCAGGAAGCCCGTCTCGGCGGCGGCAGTGCGCGCATCGAAGCCCAGCACAAGCGCGGCAAATTGACCGCGCGCGAGCGCATCGAGCTGTTCCTCGACAAAGGCTCGTTCGAGGAGTTCGACATGTTCGTCGAGCACCGCTCCAACGAGTTCGGCATGGAGAAGACGAAGATCCCCGGCGACGGCGTGGTCACCGGCTGGGGCACCGTCAACGGCCGCACCGTCTATCTGTTCTCCAAGGACTTCACCGTGTTCGGCGGCTCGCTCTCGGAGACGCACGCGGGCAAGATCATCAAGGTGCAGGATATGGCGATGAAGGCGCGGGCGCCGATCGTCGGCCTGTTCGACGCCGGCGGCGCCCGCATCCAGGAGGGCGTCGCCGCCCTCGGCGGCTACGGCGAGGTGTTCAAGCGCAACGTCATCGCGAGCGGCGTCATTCCGCAGATCAGCGTCATCATGGGCCCGTGTGCGGGAGGGGATGTCTATTCGCCGGCGATGACCGATTTCATCTTCATGGTGCGCGACACGAGCTACATGTTCGTCACCGGCCCCGACGTGGTGAAGACGGTGACCAACGAGGTGGTGACCGCCGAGGAACTCGGCGGCGCCTCCGTGCACACCACCAAGTCCGGCATCGCCGACGGCGCCTTCGAGAACGACGTCGAGTGCCTGCTGCAGATGCGGCGCCTGATCGACTTCCTGCCCTCGAACAACGAGGCCGGCGTGCCGCAATGGCCGACGCAGGACTTAGCCGACCGCGAGGACGCTTCGCTCGACACGCTGATCCCCGACAACCCGAACAAGCCCTACGACATCAAGGAGCTGATCCTCAAAACCGTGGACGAAGGCGACTTCTTCGAATTGTCGGCGGCCTACGCCAAGAACATCGTCATCGGGCTCGGCCGCATCGCCGGCTCGACCGTCGGCTTCGTCGCCAACCAGCCGATGGTGCTCGCCGGCGTGCTCGATATCGACGCCTCGCGCAAGGCGGCGCGCTTCGTGCGCTTCTGCGACGCCTTCTCAATCCCCATCGTCACCTTCGTCGACGTGCCCGGATTTCTGCCCGGCACCAACCAGGAATACGGCGCGCTGATCAAGCACGGCGCCAAGCTGTTGTTCGCCTATTCCCAGTGCACGGTGCCGCTGGTCACGGTGATCACGCGCAAGGCCTTCGGCGGCGCCTATGACGTGATGGCCTCGAAGCACGTCGGCGGCGACGTCAACTATGCCTGGCCGACGGCGCAGATCGCGGTGATGGGGGCGAAGGGCGCGGTCGAGATCATCTTCCGCGGGCGTAGCGCCGAGGAGATCGCGGCGCAGACCAAGCAATACGAGGAGCGCTTCCTCTCACCGTTCGTTGCCGCCGAGCGCGGCTATATCGACGACGTGATCATGCCGCATGCGACGCGCAAGCGCATCGCCCGCGCCCTCGCCATGCTGAAGAACAAGCATGTGGAGATGCCGGGGCGGAAGCACGACAATTTGCCGGTGTAGTTCTTTCTTACCCTCCCCCTTGTGGGGAGGGTCGCCCGGCGTAGCGCAGCGAAGCCGGGCGGGGTGGGGGTGATCGTGCCAACCGTTCTGCGCTGGGGACCATACCGCGCCTTCTTTTATTCAAACGAAGGCGATGAGCCCGCGCATATCCACGTTCGGGCCAGCGACAAATAAGCCAAATTCTGGCTCCATGATCTCAGTGTCGCCGTCAATGCCGGGTTTCCGGTGCACGAAATTGGCGATATTATTCGCCATCTGAAGCTGAATCGCGCAGCGTTGTTGGATGCTTGGCATGAGCACTTTGGAAATTGACGTCGGCGATTTGCGCGCCCGCTTGGTCGAGTTCACCGCGACCGAACTTGTGGTGACGCTCGCCGATGGGCGGCGCATCGCGACGCCGCTTGCCTGGTACCCGCGCCTGCAAAAAGCTTCGGCCGCTGCGCGCGCACATTACGAGATTATGCCGATGGGCATTCATTGGCCCGACCTCGACGAAGATTTGAGCATTGCGGGAATGCTGAAGGGGCGGGCGGCGCAATAGATGCCGAGCGCCCGCGCGCTCGCCATGCTGCGCAACAAGCGCGTGGAGATGCCGGGCAGGAAGCACGATAATTTGCCGGTGTGAGAACTAGCAGCGCGCGCACTTTCGCAGCAGGCCAGCGTGCTCGTACGCTTTGTATATTGAACCACGTGGGTTGTTGATTAGCGCCTTATTGCGAAAATCTTCCGCTGAACGGACTACGGCGGTCAAGAAGCTTCGGCGGGCGAGACGGCGCGGATGGAGCACGGTGGAGGAGGGCGCGCTACAACGCGCGCAGCTCAATTCCCTTCAACTCTCGCCGCCTTCTCAGCAGCCGCTCATCCGCGCTAACCAGCGGCACCCGTTCGCGTTCGGCGAGGGCAAGATAGAAGCAATCATAAATCGGATGGTCGAGCTCGGTAGCCAGCGCAAAAGCGCGCGGGGCAAGATCGGCCATTTCAAACAGGCGAATCCGGTCGGGCAGGGCGCGCAGCGCCGCCGTCGCTTGTTCGAAGCTAACCAGATTCATGCGACGCTTCTTCCAGAGCGCGTTGCCGACCTCAGCCATGATCAAGGCCGGCGCCCAGCATTCGTCCGATAAATAAAGCGCGCGGGCACGGTCGGAACCGGGCTCGTTCGCGACCCATTTCACCGCGACGGACGAGTCAACGATGAGGCTCATCGTTGTCGCGGTCTTCACGGATCAGGTCGGTCGAGTCGACGTCCGAATAGGGCGACATCGAGCGGATGCGATCGAGTTCTTTGAGGAGCTCGGCCCGGCTCGGCTTGACGAACGCTGTGATCGCCTCACGCGCAGTGTCGCTCAATGAGGTGCCGTTTGCCCTGGCTTTTTCCTTCAGCCTTCGGGCGGTTTCCTCGTCGACGTCGCGGATCAGAATGTCGACCATGGCGGCCTCCAGTTTGATATCAGAGTGATATCATATGGGTTCCGCGGCCGCAATGGACAAGGGCAGGCGGGACAATAACCGTTCGTCCCCCGCAGCAGGCGGGGACCCGGTAAACTCAGGCGTCCCGGCTCAAACATCGACCGGGATTACTGATGCCCGCTTTCGCGGGCATGACAGCCGCAGCCGTGGCCCTACGCGCCCCTGAAAATAATCCTTGACTCTATTCCCAGGACTATTATCTTATCGCTATCCCGTCCTGACTACCGAGGGGTGTCTGCAGCATCTCGGACATGGGGCGGGGAGCGGTGGCCGGGGAATGACGTTGAGGCGGAGATGCGCCGCAACGGCCCGGCGGTCCAAGCCGCAAATGAGCC